>BNJV01002370.1_pt1 | contig 85181 bp, 92 predicted proteins | sample 8540591 | NCBI WGS metagenome assembly BNJV01 (sample SAMD00202457, study PRJDB9452) | human saliva metagenome | host: Homo sapiens
CTCCTCGACCTGGGTAAGTCCATCGACGTTGTTCTCGAGATCCAGGTGGATGAGGACGAGGTCGTGGAGCGCATGCTCAAGCGCGCCCAGGAGCAGCATCGCACGGACGATACCGAGCCCGTCATGCGTCACCGCCTGGAGGTCTACCACCAGCAGACGGAACCCGTTGCCACCTACTACGTCGACCAGGACCTCCTTGAGGTTGTCGATGGCAGCGGCACGATCGACGAGGTCACGGCTCGCATCTTCGCGATCCTCGACTCTGTGGCGAAGAACTGAGCAATGCCACGCATTGAACTGAAGTCCGCGCAGGAGCTTCGATGGATGCGCGAGGCCGGTCTGGTCGTCGCGTCGATCCACGAGGCCCTGCGCGGCGCCGTTCGTCCTGGCATCACGACGCGCGAGTTGGACGAGGTGAGCGCCCAGGCGATTGCCGACGGGGGAGCGACCTCGAACTTCAAGGGCTACTACGGCTACCCGGCCACGGTGTGCATCTCCGTGAACGACGTCATCGTCCACGGGATCCCCGATGACTACGTGCTAGCCCCGGGCGACCTCGTCTCCTTTGACTGTGGCGCGTACGTCGAACGAGGCGGGCGCCAGTGGCATGGAGACGCGGCCTTCAGCGTGATTGTCAGCGATACGTTCGTGTCCGACGCGGACTTCGCGGCGGGGGAGCGTGCAACCGGCGCAATCGCGGGAGTGGACGAGGACCTGCTGCGCGAGCGCCGTCAGCTGGACGCTGTGACGCGCGAGTCGCTATGGGCAGCCCTCGCAGGACTGGCCAACGGGAAGCGCATCAGCGCGGTTGGTCACGCGGTTGAGGATGTCGTCGCGGAGGACGCCCTTATCAATGGCTGGGAAGCCGGCATCATCGAGGAGTTTGTGGGTCACGGCATCGGAACCAAGATGCATATGCCTCCGGATGTCCTGAACTACAACGTGCGCGGCATCCAGGCGCGGCTGAAGCCAGGTATGGTCCTGGCCGTCGAGCCGATGCTCACCCGAGGTGACATTGCGTCCAGCACGGATGACGACGAGTGGACCGTGCGTACTGTCGACGGCCGCGACGCTGCCCACTGGGAGCACTCGATCGCGATTACCGAGGACGGTGTTTCCGTCCTTACGGCACGCGATGGGGGAGTGGCAGGCCTTGCGCCCTACGGTGTCACTCCGGTGTCACTCGACTGACGTCAAGAACGGTTTCGGGCCCGGTACCTCACGAAGGTGCCGGGCCCGAGTCTTGTGTCGACGAGGCGGCGGCTGGTTTTGCACCGGGTTGCTCGCTTTCCCGGATGCTGCGTGCTGGGGCGGCGCTGATATGCACCGGCTCTTCGTGCCTGGTGTGTCTGTCGGCGTTGCTGCCGGTGTTCCGAGCGCCGTCGGGCCCGCCCGCCCGCTCGCCGTCCGCGCCGCGAGCTTCGCTCGGCGCGTCGGGCCAAGCCCATCTCAGCTCCAGCCCTCGTGCCCCTCAATCGCTGTGCCCCCTTCCAATTTCGCATGCAATTCCCCTTTAACTACTTCAAAACTTGAAATCGCAGCGTTGGAATTGCAACGTTTTTCAGACTTAGTTGAATCGTCACCCAATCGAATTGCATGCGACTTTTTATCTGGGTATGCCCTGCGGCCCCTCCAGTGCTGGCGCGGCCTCGGCGCGAGTGGCGTGGGTACTCGTCGGCGTGTGCGCAAAATGTGACGCATTAAACGTGAGCGAACCGACAGGGGACCCTGACTACCGCCGATGGGCATCAATGCCGTAGAGTAGTTCCTTGGGCGTATCTGCATCTGACATCCGTCGGTGCATTATGCCTGGCGGCATCCGCCGCAACCTATCCGAGACATGTAGAGGATAAACGGAGGATATGGCGAAGAAAGACGGCGTCATTGAGATGGAAGGCACGGTCGTTGAGGCCCCTGCCTAACGCGATGTTCCGTGTGGAACTGAAGAATGGCCACGTGGTTCTCGGCCACATTGCGGGAAAGATGCGTCAGCACTACATCCGCATCCTGCCCGAGGATCGAGTTGTCGTCGAGCTGAGCCCCTACGACCTCTCCCGAGGCCGTATCGTCTACCGCTACAAGTGACCCGACACAAACTGCCCGCCGGGCAGTGGAGGTAACAACCATGAAGGTCAAGCCGAGTGTCAAGAAGATCTGTGACAAGTGCAAGGTGATTCGTCGCCACGGCAACGTCATGGTCATCTGCGACAACCCCAGGCACAAGCAGCGCCAGGGCTGAGACCCGCTGCGACCCGCGGGGCACCAAGCCCCACAGCATCACTCTAAGCACCCGCCCGTGGGTGACCCTCGGTTCGGAGGCCGAGGCCGGGCTGCTCGCCCGGACTGAGCGATGACGACCTCCGATGAACAACTGGAGCAACATCACCATGGCACGTATTGCCGGCGTCGACCTCCCCCGCGAGAAGCGGCTCGAGATCGCGCTCACATACATCTACGGAGTCGGCCGCACCCGCGCGGCAGAGACCCTCGCCGCCACCGGCGTCAGCCCGGACACTCGCGTGAAGGACGCGACGGAAGAGGAACTCGTTAAGCTTCGTGACTACATTGAGGCAAACTTCAAGGTTGAGGGTGACCTCCGCCGTGAGGTTCAGGCCGACATTCGTCGCAAGATCGAAATCGGTTCGTACCAGGGCCTTCGCCACCGTCGTGGCCTGCCGGTCCACGGTCAGCGCACCAAGACCAACGCGCGTACCCGCAAGGGCCCCAAGCGCACCGTTGCAGGCAAGAAGAAGGCCAAGTAAGGCCTAGGGAAGCCCACCCCCTCGGGGTAGCTTTCCGCGACAAGAAGGAACTGAACCAGAAATGGCAGCAGCAAAGACCTCGCGCTCGGGCGGTGCCCGTAAGCCGCGTCGCAAGATTTCGAAGAACGTTACCAACGGCCACGCCTACATCAAGTCGACGTTCAACAACACCATCGTTTCCCTCACGGACCCCACGGGCGCGGTTGTCGCCTGGGCGTCCTCCGGCCAGGTTGGCTTCAAGGGTTCGCGTAAGTCCACCCCCTTCGCCGCGCAGCTCGCGGCCGAGGCTGCGGCTCGTCGCGCCCAGGAGCACGGCATGAAGAAGGTTGACGTTTTCGTGAAGGGTCCCGGCTCCGGCCGCGAGACCGCGATCCGTTCCCTCCAGGCCGCCGGCCTCGAGATCGGTTCGATCCAGGACGTCACGCCTCAGGCCTTCAACGGCACCCGCCCGCCGAAGCGCCGCCGCGGCTGACTTGTGGACGGGAGGGCCCTGCCCTCCCCACGTCTGAACCTTCGGGTTCTTACTCCCTTAGCCTGCTTCAGCAGGTTCCCATATCCGGTGTCATATAGCGGGCACCGGCCAGAAAGGAATAGACGTGCTCATTGCAGAGCGACCCATCCTGACCGAAGAAAAGGTCAGCGACCTGCGCTCCCGTTTCACCCTGGAGCCCCTCGAGCCCGGGTTCGGCTACACGCTGGGTAACTCCCTGCGTCGTACCCTCCTGTCCTCGATCCCGGGTGCAGCGGTGACGTCCATCCGCATCGATGGCGTCCCCCACGAGTTCCGCACGATCGAAGGTGTGAAGGAAGATGTCGCTGAGATCATCCTGAACATCAAGCAGATCGTCCTGTCCAGCGAGAACGACGAGCCTGTCGTCATGTACCTGCGGAAGGCTGGCCCCGGCGAGGTTGTCGCCGGAGACATTACGCCTCCCGCCGGCGTGGAGATCCACAACCCCGATCTGCACCTTGCCACCCTCAACGAGAAGGGCAAGCTGGAGATCGAGCTGACCGTCGAGCGTGGCCGCGGCTACGTGTCGGCCGCTCAGAACAAGGATCCGCAGGCCGAGATCTCTCGCATTCCGATTGATTCGATCTACTCGCCCGTCGTCAAGGTGACCTACAAGGTCGAGGCGACGCGTGTCGAGCAGCGCACCGACTTTGATCGCCTCGTCATCGACGTGGAGACCAAGCCGGCGATCACCCCGCGCGATGCCCTGGCCTCGGCCGGCAAGACGCTGGTGGAGCTGTTCGGCCTCATGCGTGAACTGAACGAGGAAGCGGAAGGCATCGAGGTGGGTCCGTCCACCACCGACGCCACCCTCGCAGCCGATCTGGCTCTCCCGATCGAGAACCTGAACCTGCAGTCGCGTTCCTACAACGCGCTGCGTCGCCGCGGCATCCTGACCGTGGGCGAGCTGGTTGCTCACTCGGAGGCCGACCTGCTCGACATCCGCAACTTCGGTACCAAGTCGATCGAAGAGATCAAGGAGTCCCTGGCGGCTCTCGGCATGACGCTGAAGGACTCGGTGATGCCGAGCTTCGGCGACTCGGAGTCCGCCGCGATCTTTTCGGACGACCAGTCCATCTGACCCCGTGCGTCCGATGGACGCATTGAATCCGTAGGAGAAACAAATGCCCACCCCCAAGAAGGGTGCTCGTCTGGGCGGTAGCCCGGCACACCAGAAGCTGATCCTGTCGAACCTGGCAGCTCAGCTCATCGAACACCGCGGCCTCACGACCACGGAGGCCAAGGCCAAGGCCCTGCGCCCCTACGTCGAGAAGCTGATCACCAAGGCCAAGCGTGGCGACCAGCACGCCCGCCGCACGGTCCTGAAGAAGATCCCCAACAAGGGCATCGTCGCGATCCTCTTCGAGGAGCTCGTTCCCGCGATGGATTCCGAGCGCGCTGGCGGCTACACCCGCCTCATCCGCGTCGGCAACCGCAAGGGCGACAACGCTCCCCTGATGCGCATTGAGCTCGTCATGGAGAAGGTCGAGAAGAAGGCCGTCGTGAAGGCTGCCGAGAAGACGGCTGAGAAGGCCGCCGAGGCCAAGGCCGTTGCCGCCGAGGCCGAGGAAGCCGCTGAGGCTGCTGCCGAGCGTGCCGAAGAGGCTCGCGAGGAAGGCGATCTCGCCAAGGCCAACGAGGCCGAGGAAATCGCCGAGGAGGCCGGCAAGGCTGAAGACGCCGCCGAGCAGGCCGCCGAGGAGAAGTGACGGGACGTTACTGACCCGCTCGAGCATTGGGCCGGGCACCCTCCGGGGTGTCCGGCCCTTGCCGTATCCGGTAGCCTGATGTCATGACACGTGAGATGACGTTGGCGATTGACTGCGGCGGCGGTGGCATCAAGGGATCCGTCGTTGATGAGCGCGGGACGATGATGGCCCCGCCTCGCCGGGTGCCTACGCCGTATCCGCTGCCACCGGAGCTCCTCGTGGAGACTGTCGTCGGCCTCGCCCGCGAACTTCCCGCGGCGACGCGCGTGACGATGGGCATGCCGGGCATGATCCGTCATGGAGTCGTCATTGCTACGCCCCACTACATCACCCGCGACGGGCCGCGTTCGCGCGTGCTGCGGAGCTGGTGGAGCGCTGGGATCACTTTGACATGGGCCGCGCAATCGAAGGGGCCCTCGGCTTGCCGACCAAGGTTCTCAACGACGCGGAGGTGGCCGGAGCGGGCGCCATCACGGGCCGTGGTCTCGAAATGATCATCACGCTGGGCACGGGCCTGGGTAACGCGGTCTTTGACGGTGGTCAGCTGGCACCCCACGTCGAGGTGTCGCAGGGGCCGGTTCGCTGGGGCCTCACCTACGACGACTACATCGGCGAGCATGAGCGTCTGCGCCTCGGTGACGTGCATTGGTCGCGCCGCATTCGCCGAGTGGTCGACGGCCTGCGCCCGATGTACATGTGGGACCGCCTCTACCTGGGGGGCGGTAACTCGAAGCGCATCACGGCCTCGAACCTGCGTCTCATGGGCGACGACGTGATCGTCGTTCCGAACGACGCGGGGATTATCGGCGGCGTGCGGGCGTGGGAGCTGTGAGCACGCGCCGCCTACGCCTCGACCTGGGCTACGACGGCACCGATTTTCGAGGCTGGGCCGCCCAGCCCGGCCTGCGCACCGTCCAGGGCGAGATCGAAGCGGCGCTCGCCATGGCCTCGCGCGAGGAAATGACGACGACCGTCGCGGGCCGCACCGACGCAGGGGTGCATGCGCGTCACCAGGTGTGCCATGTCGACCTGAGCGACGAGGCCTGGGTGCGCCTGACGCCCAGGGGAGGGGAGTCCTCCCAGGTGGCCACGGCCTCGTCGATTGTGCGCAGGCTGAACAAGATCCTCTCGGGGCGCTACGGTGAGCGCGCGCGTGGACGCGATCTGCCCGCCGCGCGCGGGACCTGCGATGTGCGCATTTACGAGGCCGCCGTCGTTGACCCCAGCTTTGACGCGCGCTTTTCCGCCCTCGGCCGCTCCTACGCCTACCGGGTGTCGGATCGCCCCGAGCCGCTGGGCAGATGGGACCGCCTGTGGGTGGAGGACCCGCTCGATGAGGCGGCCATGAACGAGGCCGGGGCCGCCCTGCTCGGGGAACACGACTTCCTCGGGTTCTGTCGCCCGCGCGAGGGGGCCACGACCATTCGGACGCTGCGCACCCTGCGCGCCGAGCGCGACAGCGAAGGGACTCTCATCTTCTCCGTCGAGGCGGACGCCTTCTGTCATTCGATGGTCCGCTCCCTGGTCGGGCGCTGCTCCTGGTCGGTTCAGGGGCGCGCGATACGGACTACCCGGCACAAATACTGAGCGCCCGCTCGCGCGCTGACGCCGCCCCGATCGCCCCCGCCCACGGACTCACCCTCGAAGGCGTCGACTATCCCGACCCGTCCCAGTGGGGTGTGAGGGCGCAGCAGGCCCGGGCCAGGCGCGATACGTGCTGCGGTGGCAACGGCTGAGGAATGTGACACAGTATTCGTCGCGCTTTGACCGCCGGGCTGCGCACCGATAATATGGCTAGTGCTGTGCGTCAGCAGAGTACCTAGTGTCTCCCACTCGCTAGGAGCGCTCGCCGACGCCTCGCGCGAACCGTTTCATCGCGGATGCCCCCGGAAAAACCGGCGCGGCGTCCCATGACCAACAAGAATTGAAGGTTACGCCCGTGCGCACCTATTCACCCAAGCCTGGGGACGCGGACAAGAAGTGGTACGTCATTGACGCCACCGACGTCGTCCTCGGTCGCCTGGCAGCTCAGACCGCTGCCCTCCTCCGTGGGAAGCACAAGCCGACGTTCGCCCCTCACATGGACATGGGCGACTACGTCATCATCATCAACGCGGACAAGGTCGCTCTGACCGGCAAGAAGCTCGACCAGAAGATGGCCTACCGTCACTCCGGTCGTCCCGGCGGCCTGACCGCGACCGCTTACCGTGACCTCCTCGCTGCGACGCCTGAGCGCGCCGTCGAGAAGGCCGTTAAGGGCATGCTTCCTCACAACTCCCTCGGCCGCGCGCAGTTCAAGAAGCTGCACGTTTACGCTGGCCCGGAGCACCCCCACGCCGGCCAGTCGCCGGTTCCCTACGAACTGACCCAGGTGGCTCAGTGACCTTTGGTCGCTGAACGCCTTTGACCCTGAGGAGAACCGTGGCTGAGACCATCGTTTCCGCTGAGCTGGACGAGGAAGTCGTCCCCAGCTCCTACACGTCCGAGACCGAGTCGGCTCCCGCCGGCGCCGGTCAGTCCATCACCGCGCCCGGCGCGGGCCTGGGCCGCCGCAAGGAGGCCGTCGCCCGCGTTCGCCTGGTCCCCGGCTCCGGCAAGTGGACCATCAACGGTCGCACCCTTGAGGACTACTTCCCCAACAAGCTGCACCAGCAGCTGGTGAAGTCCCCCTTCGTCCTGCTCGACATTGACGGCCGCTTCGACGTCATCGCCCGCATCAATGGCGGCGGCGTCTCCGGCCAGGCCGGTGCCCTGCGCCTCGGCGTGTCGCGCGCCCTCAACGAGATCGACCGCGACGCGAACCGTCCGGCCCTCAAGAAGGCTGGCTTCCTGACCCGCGATGCCCGCGCCACCGAGCGTAAGAAGGCAGGCCTCAAGAAGGCCCGCAAGGCTTCGCAGTTCTCGAAGCGCTGATTTTATTCAGCACATTTTGCGTTGGCCGCGCCCCGCACCTGCGGGGCGCGGCCTTCGTTTACCGACGCGTGTGTGCCAGGATGTGAGCGTCTCCGCTGTCCGCGCCCCGGCCTCGTGCCAATGAGCGGGCGCGAGCGCGGTAGGCTTAGTGCAGTCATACGACCCACTGAACGGAGAGACTATGCCTAGGATGTTCGGCACGGATGGCGTGCGAGGACTGGCGAACGTTGACATCACTGCGGACCTTGCGCTGCAGCTCGGCGAGGCGGCCGCCCGTCAGTTCGGCGGCTCCCGGCGTGCGGACGGTTCGAAGCCCCGCGCGATCATCGGACGCGATACGCGTATTTCGGGCGAGTTCCTCGATCACGCCCTCGCGGCGGGCCTGGCCAGCGCCGGCATGGACGTGACCCGCATCGGCGTCGTCACCACGCCCACGGTCGCGCACCTGACGGCCACCGAGGACACCGTTGACCTCGGAGTCATGATTTCCGCGTCGCACAACCCGATGCCCGATAACGGCATTAAGTTCTTCGCGCACGGCGGCTACAAGCTCGCGGACTCTGTCGAGGATGAGATCGAGGCCCTCGTGAACACCGAGTGGGATCGCCCCACCGGTGACGGCGTCGGCGAGATCAACGCCGATCACGCGTGGGCGAAGGACTCCTACATTGCCCACCTTGTTGGCGCGATCGGCACGGACCTGCGCGGCATGAAGATCGCGATCGATTGCGCGAATGGCGCGGCCTCCGAGCTGGGCCCGGCGGTCTTCCGCGAGCTCGGTGCCGACATCACGGTCATCAACGCGTCCCCGGATGGGCGCAACATCAACCTGAACGCGGGTTCGACTCACCCCGAGGCCCTGCAGGCCGCCGTCGTCGAGTCCGGCTGCGATTTCGGCGTCGCTTACGATGGCGATGCGGACCGCTGCCTGGCCGTCGACCACGAGGGCAACCTTATCGACGGTGACAAGATCATGGGTGCGCTGGCCGTCAACGCCAAGGCGCGTGGGGCCCTCGCCAAGGACACGCTCGTCGTCACTGTCATGAGCAACCTGGGTCTGCTGATCGCCATGCGCGAGGCTGGCATCAACACCGTGCAGACCGGTGTGGGTGACCGCTACGTGCTCGAGGAGATGCTGGCGTCCGGCTACTGCCTCGGCGGCGAGCAGTCCGGCCACATCATCGCCCGCGATCACGCGACCACCGGTGACGGCATTCTGTCCTCGCTCCTGGTCTCGCGCATGGTGAAGGAATCCGGCCGTTCGCTGGCCGATCTGACCTCCTTCATCCAGCGCCTGCCGCAGACCCTCATCAACGTGGGCGGCGTGGACCGCGCTGCCGCATCGACGAACGAGGTCGTCGCCGAGGCCGTGGCTGCCGCCGAGGCCCGCCTGGGTGATACCGGCCGCGTGCTCCTGCGTCCCTCGGGCACCGAGCCGCTCGTGCGCGTCATGGTCGAGGCCGCCACGCAGGAAGAAGCCGACTCAGTCGCTGCTTCCCTGGCGGACGTCGTCAAGGAGAACCTGGCGCTCTGAGCGCACTCCAGACATAGGCGAGGGCGGGCACCGGTGGGTGCCCGCCCTCGCGTATATAGATGAGTTAATCGCAGGGTGTCATGTCACTTCGCTGTGAATATATGGGATATAGGAGTATGTTCGTTCTGGTGATCCGAGCGACAATTTCATCGTAGAAGGGCGACTATCATGGCACTTCCATTCATCCTCGGCGCGTACGCGTCGCATCCGGCGCCGGAGCTGGAAGCTGACTACTACCGACTCCTCGCAGATCAGCCGTGGGTGAGCGGCGTCGAGATCCCCTACCCGGGGCAGCTCGCCACCCAGGGTGATGTTCTCGCCAGCCACCTGGCCTCCCACTGGGACTTCAATACGATCACCGCGATCCCCGGCATCATGCAGAACGTGTGGAAGAACGAGAATTTCGGCCTGGCCTCGCCCGACGAGGCCGGACGCGGTGCCGCTCTGGACTTCACCCGCGCGCTGCGCGACGACCTCGCCGCCCTGTGCGAGCGGGCGGGCCGACAGTTGGTCGCCCGCGTGCAGCTGCACTCGGCTCCCACGCGCCTGGCTCAGGCTGATGCGTTCAAGCGTTCGCTCGCCGAGCTGGCCACCTGGGACTGGAGCGGGGCTCGCCTCGTCATCGAGCACTGCGACAAGTACATCCCCGAGCAGAACCCCGAAAAGGGCTTCCTCTCCCTCGAATCCGAGATCGACATCGTCTCCGAGGCCGGAATCGGCATCCACCTCAACTGGGGCCGCTCCGCCGTGGAAGCCGCAGCGCGGACACCGCCTACGAGCACGTGCTCGAGGCCGGCAAGCGCGGCGTCCTGGACGGCATCATCTTCTCGGGCGCAGGCCCGGAGGAAACCCAGTACGGCTACTCCTGGATCGACGGTCACCTGCCCGCGCAGGCGGACGAACCGACCTCGCTCATGAACGAGGCTGAGATCGCTCGCTGCGCACAGGGTGCCATCGAGGGCGGCGCCAAGTACCTCGGTGCCAAGGTGTGCGTCCCCAAGGACGCGTCCCTCGAACAGCGCCTGGCCATGCTGACCAACATCTACCGGGCCTGCGGCCTCGGCGAGTAATAGCGCCGCCGGGCGTCGCTCCCGCATTTTGTGAGCGTGCGGGAGGCGCCCGGCGCGAGGCGCAAAGTGTGAGGGAGGGGCGGATGCCAGCTGGCATCCGCCCCTCCCCTCGTGTTATTGCGCGTTCTGTTCTGCAGGTGAGGCGTGGTCAGCACGAGAAAACCGCTGCTCGAAAGCAGGGGGCAAAGACAGGTATTTCTGCGCGCTGAAGTGGTAGTTGGCTGGGCTGATCTGAGGGTTGCTCAGCAGCTCCTGAACGGCGGGGTCATTCGAGCATGTCACGGTCTCACAGGCGCCCTCTGGGGAGAAGTAGAAAATATCGCGGCTAACGGCGTGAAGTGGGTTGTTCCGCTGTGCGTCGATGATCGCGAATCGGGCAAAATCCACCAGTGTTTGCAGCTGACCGGAGAGGTCGTCGGGGGTTGCGGGTGCAACAAAGAGGAGATGCTGCTGTGGGATGAGCGCGAAGATACCGTGTGGCGCTTCGATCGCCTGCTGCTTGATCACCGCAGGCATGTTTGCTGCTTTGGCTGCAATGAAAGGCGACGGGCCGGACAGGCATGTTGTCGGGCCGGATTTCTGTGTGATGGTGATCGGTATGGCGTCAGTGTTCAGCTGTCCGTAGTAGAAAAAGCTCATCGACGCTGAGAGGGCGAATACGGAGTCCCTCGGTGGTGCACCTGGTTGTGCCGGCTGCATGGACGATACTCAGGATCATTGAGAGCCCACCGGGGAAAGGCCGTGCATAGGAGAAGTCGGGGTGTTGGACTGTGTGAGTGGGGACGAGCTCGGTGCGTACGCGCCGACGCAGCACGTCGGGGATGGAGAGTTCTGCGGCCTCCATGCGAATCTGATCGAAGATCCGATCAGCCCAATTGTTGAGGATGTCCCTGTGAGAAATTGGAGGCGCGTTGAGCAGGTCGTAGAAAACCGCTACCAGGTTGCAAGTCAATACGTTGTTGACGACTAGATACATCAGCGCATTGTTGCGGTCGATCGTCACCTCGACGTCGAGTCCCTTTTTCTTCAGCTGGCGTACGAGGAGGGGAATGAGAGCGGAGTCGACGTACCCTGGAAACATCGTGCCCATTGGATACAGGAGGTTTGGTTGGTACATAGCGCTACTGTCATTGTTGTGGGTGATTGGCTCATCCTTGCGCGCAGGGCGCATACCCTGCCACGATACGCTCTTTAGCCGCGCCTGGCGACCGACGAACGCCGCACCGGGCGGGTTGGGATCGTCGCGATGGGGGTTCCGTCGGGGGCCTTGTCCTCAAGTGATGCGCTGGGGTGGACGTCGGCCATGGGGGAGCGGCCCTCGATGACGTTGATGATCGACGAAACAGCGGCCTCGGTCATGTCCTTCAGGGGCCACTCGACAGTCGTCAGGCCGAGCCTCTCGGCGCTGCGGTGGTCCTGATTGCCGAAGCCGAGGACCGACAGGTCGCCGGGAACGGACCGATCGAGGTCCGCGGCAGCCTGGAAGACACCGGGTGCCTGCGAGTCGTCGGCCAGAGCGATCAGTGAGATCGACGGGTCCTCGTCGAGGAGGCGCAGCGCAGCCTGGTAGGCCGTGGTGGCCTCCCAGTCGGGTAGCGAGTAGAGGGTGAATTTCGTGCCGAACATGCTCGCGATCGGGTTCTGGCGCGCGTGGTTCGTGTTCGGTCCGGCCAGGAACACGGCGCGACCCTGACCCGTGCCGGTTGTCGGGTCCACGAGGGCGCAGTCAGAGAGAACGTCGCGCACGCCGGCACCCTCGTCGATGCGAATGAGGGAGGACTCCGATCCGGTCGGGTCGGCCTCGATCATCGACATGGCGACGACGGGGATGCCGAGGTTGGCGAGCAGACGCGAGGTGAAGGCCTCGGCCGACGTGGTCTCACGGATGATGCCCGCCAGCTGCGTGTCGCCCAGGACGCCGCGGATGACCTCGGCATCCGATGCTCCGTCGCCGGACTGAAAGAGGGGGAGGAGCAGGTAGCCGCGGCGCTGGATATCGATCATTGCGGTCGTGAGGACCGTGTGAACGACGGGCACGAAAGGGTCATCCGGCAGCTCGGCCATGAGGAGCGCGATGAGGTGGGACTTGCCGCGGCGCAGCGACCGGGCGGCCGCGTTGGGGATGTAGTTGAGTTCGCGTGCGGCTTGCTTGACGCGATCGATGGTGGCGGGTGCGATCTTCACGTCCCGGCCTCGTCCGTTGAGGACGAGCGAAACGGTCGACGGTGCGACGCCTGCCGCGCGGGCGACGTCGGCCCGGGTTGCGCGCTCCATGCTGCGGCTCCCAATCCTCGGTTGTGTTTCGTTGAAACACAACAACTATAACGTGTTAGTCTTGTGTCTGACGATCGGAGTTTCGACGATGACATCCGAAAGGCACATAGACGTGATATCGATACTACCTTCCTATGCTCCCGGCGCGGGCGCGCTTGTGCCCCCGCGCGCGCACCTTGCTGATGACTGCGGGGTTCTCAGCCTCGACGGCATGTGGAACTTCGTCTATCACCCCGCCGACCCCGCCCCCTTCGTCAACGTCGAGCAGCCCTGGGATGAGCCCGCTGTTGCCGATGATGCGTCCGAGATTGACGTGCCCAGTCACTGGGTCCTGCGCGGCGAGGGCACCTGGGGCCACCCCGCCTACACCAACGTTGACTTCCCCTTCCCGGTCGACCCCCCGTTCCCGCCCGACGATAACCCCGTCGGCGACTACCGCCGCGCCTTTGAGCTTCCCGCCGACTGGCAGGGCGGTCATATTCGCCTGCGTTTCGACGGCGTCGAAAGCCAGGCCAGCGTGTGGGTCAACGGTACGTGGATCGGCATGGCCCGCGGCTCGCGCCTTGCCCACGAGTTCGATGTGACCGAGGCCGTGCGCCCCGGCCCCAATCGGGTCACCGTGCGCGTGCACCAGTTCAGCCCCGGCTCCTACCTCGAGGATCAGGACCAGTGGTGGCTGCCCGGCATCTTCCGCTCGGTGAGCCTGCGCCGCCTCGCTCCCGGCGCCATCGAAGACCTGTGGATCGACACCGACTACGAGGCCGGGGTGGGTTATGTGACCATCGAAGCCCGGGTGCTCGGTGCCCAGGAGGCTCATCTGTCCGGGCATCTCAGCATCGACGGCCTCTGGTCTTTCGCCTGCTCTTTCGAGCGCGGCGAGGATGGTCGCTACCGCAGCGGTCGCATCGAAGTGGGCAGCGTACGCCCGTGGAGCCCGCAGGACCCAGCCCTCTACGAGGCGCGCATCAGCGTCCAGGGCGGGAAAGGCCTCGGCGCGGGGGAGCGGTGCCTGCGCATCGGTTTTTGTCGCGTGTCCATCGAGGACGGCGTGCTCATGGCCAACGGCGAGCCCCTGACCCTCAACGGCGTCAACCGCCACGAGGTGCGTGCCGACGAGGGGCGCGTGTTCGACGAGGCCTGGGCACGCGAGGACCTCGCCCTCATGAAGTCCATGGGAATCAACGCGATCCGCACCTCTCACTACCCGCCCCACCCCCGCCTGCTCGACCTCGCCGACGAGATTGGCCTGTGGGTCATGCTCGAAGGCGACATCGAGACGCACGGGTTCGAGGGCGTGGGGGAGTGGATCGATAACCCCTCCGACGACCCGCGCTGGGCCGACGCCTACATGGACCGCACGGTCCGCGCCTTCGAACGCGACAAGAACCATCCCTCGATCATGAGCTGGAGCCTCGGCAACGAGTCCGGCACCGGCGTGAACCTGGTCGCCTGCGCGCGCTGGGTCCACGAGCGCACCGGTTCCCGGGCGGTCGTCCACTACGAGGGTGACCATGCCCTCGAATACACGGACATCTACTCGCGCATGTACCCGACCCTGGAGGAAGTCGCCGCCGTCCTCGACGAGAGCGATCCCCACGCCGAGGTCGCCGTCCCCACGCACGTCGCCGCGCTGGTTGACGACGCCGCGCGCGAGCGCATTCGCCGCGCCCCCTACCTCATGTGCGAATATCTGCACGCGATGGGAACCGGCCCCGGAAACGCCGCCGCCTATGCTGCGCAGATGGATCACCCCCGCCACGCCGGCGGCTTCGTGTGGGAGTGGCGCGACCACGCCCTGTGGCGCACCCTCCCGGATGGGTGCCGCGCTCTGTCCTACGGCGGTGATTTTGGCGAGGAAGTCCACGATGGCAACTTCGTGTGTGACGGACTGGTTGACGCCCTCTCGCGCCCCTACGCCGGCACCTGGCCGTGGGTTCAGGCGATGGCCCCGGATGCGCCCGCCCTCGCGACGGCCGTGGAATCGTCGCGCGGGCACGGGGCAGATGAGGCCCGGCTGCGCGCGCTCCTCGGCACCCCCGTCTCGGTCGTGCGCTCGGACGATGATGTGGAGGCCCCCTACGCGCTCGATGTGCGCGGGCACCTCGCGCGCATCGGCACCATGCCCGTGAGCGTGGACCTCAGCGTCTTTAGAGCCCTACCGACAATGACCGCGGGCGCGGCCCCATCGACTACTGGGGGATTAGCGAGGACGACCTCGGTCCCCTCGGGGTCGGGCGCGGTGAGCATGGAACCTCGCACGCGGCCCGCTGGGAGCAGGCACGCCTGCACCTGCTGCGCCGACGCCTCGTATCCATCGAGGAGGATGGCACCTGCCAGCGCGTCATCGAACGCTGGGCCCCGCCCGCTGCGCAATTCGGCGTCACCCTCACCTGGGAATATCGGCCCGTTGCGCTGGGGGAGATTCCTGCCCTGTCGGTGTCCGCCCGCGTCGCGCCCTACGGGGCCTGGCCCGAGCGGGTCCCGCGCCTCGGCGTGCGTATCGAGATGCCCGGATCGCAGTGGGAAGCTTCGTGGCTGGGCGACACGCTCATCGGATACTCAGACATGCGCGTGAGTGGCGCTCGCGGATACGGCAGCGCTCCCGTTCGCGAGCTCTGGGATGTCAGCGTGCGCCCCCAGGAAGGCGGGCAGCGCCTCGACCTCGAAGCCCTCTGTCTGCGCGGTGAGGCGGGCGATGTCCTCGTTGTGCCGACCTCGTCCCTGGGCTGGAGTGCCTCGCCGTGGAGCGAGCGCGAACTGGCCGAGGCCTCGCACTGGGAGGATCTGCCTGACAGTGAGCGCACGTTCCTGTGGTTGGACGCCTTCCAGGACGGCATCGGCACGCGTTCGTGCGGGCCTGACTCTCGGCCCGAGTTCGCCGGTTACATGCGCGATACGGACTGACATTCGTAATTGCCCAGGTCGGGGGTGATTGAGCGTCGTACTGTTATGTTGCGGCTTGATAACGATGCGCAAAGTTATTGGCAAATGATGCGCAAAGCGTGACAGGTCGCTATGATTTAGGCATCAACTAACACGAGATAGTTAGTGACTCGATCCCATCGATCGACCAACAAAAACGGACCAACGGAGGTTTCGCATGTTGAAGAAGAAGATGGCTGCTGGCGTCGTCGCCCTCGCCATGTTCAGTACCCTCGGCCTGGCCGCCTGCAACGACGGCGGTTCTGGCTCCACCAGCTCCAGCGGCGGTTCGACCGCTGCCGGTTCCATCCCCGAGCCCGACGTCGCGTGCGACATCCCCGCGGGCAACCTTGACAACTCGAAGATCGACACCTCGAAGGTCGAAGGCCAGATCACCTTCCAGACCCAGGGCCTGCAGAACGACTTCGGCGACTTCTTCAAGGCCAAGATCAAGGAATTCGAGGACGCCAACCCCGGCGTGACGATCAACTGGACCGACCAGGGCGGCGGCGCCGAGTTCGACCAGACCGTCACCGCTCAGGCCTCGAACTGCAAGATGGCGGACGTTATCAACGTTCCCTCCTCCACCATCCTTGCCCTGTCCAAGTCCAACCTCCTCATGGACTACGACGTCAAGGCCCCCGGCATCGGCGACAAGTTCGTGAAGTCCATTTGGGACTCCACCGCCCTCGGCGCGAACGACCACCACACGGCTCTGCCCTGGTACTTCGGCCCCTACATCACCACCTACAACAAGGAGGTCTTCAAGCGCGCTGGTCTCGATGAGAACATGCCGCCCAAGACCATGGATGAGCTGTTCGACGACGCCGCCAAGGTCGGCGCCGACGGGCAGGGCGACTACGGCATCTACGGCTCGCCCGAGTGGTACATGATCGCTCAGCTGCACGGCATGGGCGTCAACCTGCTCAACGCCGACAAGACCGCCTTCGACTTCGCCGACAACGAGGCCGCGATCAACTACGTCACCAAGCTCTCCGAGCTCTATGCCTCCGGCGCCATCCCGAAGGACTCCCTGACCGGCGAGCCCGACCCGGGCAAGGCCTACACCGACGGCAACCTCGCCTTCGGTACGCCCAACGCCTCGTTCCTCAAGTCCGTCAAGAAGAACAACGAGACGGTCTACCAGAACACCGGCGTCGGCCCGTTCCCGACCAACCCCGGCATCAAGCCCGTCTTCGAAGGCCAGTACATCGGCGTCTCCGTCACCACGCAGAACGCCCCGCTGGCCATGAAGTTCGCTGAGTGGATCACCAACGCTGAGAACGAGTACGCCTGGACGCACGACGGCGGCGCCATCATCTTCCCGGCCGCCACCGACGCCCTCGACAAGCTCGTCGCCAACCCGCCGGAGATCGCCGACGACCCGGTCTTCAAGGCCGCCTACGAGGAGGCCGCTAAGGCCGCCAAGGACGCCGAGGCCTACACCGACGTCTTCTATGCGACCGGCGCCGTGAAGGACGCCCTCATTGAGAACGTCAACAAGGCCATCCGCGGTGAGGTCGATCCCAAGACCGCCCTCAAGACCGCTCAGGATCAGATGAACGAGAAGCTCAAGGCTCTCGGAGACTGATTGACCGCTCGGGGGCCGAGGCCTGGCCTCGGCCCCCGACGCATTCCTCGCCCAGCGTCGGGCCGCTCGGCTCACGACCCCGCGCACCCCTCATTAAGGATTTTGGTATGCCGACACGTAAGAGCGCGCAGGTGCGCTCCCTCAATGGCGCCGCCCGATTCCGCCCGGGCTGGGTTCCCTGGCTGTGGGTGACCCTCCCGGTCCTCGCGGTCATCTCCTTCTACATCTACCCCTTCATCACGACCGTCTACGTGTCGTTCACGAAGACCAAGCCGATGGGGCGCATCGGTCGCTTCGTTGGTATCGACAACTTCGCCGCGGTACTGTCGGATCCAGAGTTCTGGCAGTCGCTGACGAACTCCCTTATCTATGCGGTGTGCGTCGTCCCGCTCATGGTGCTCCTGCCGCTGCTGCTGGCCCTCCTCGTCAAGTCGCACGTGCCCGGTATCGGCTTCTTCCGCGCCCTCTACTACCTGCCGGCCATCTCCTCGCTGGTCGTTATCTCCCTGGCCTGGCGCTACCTTCTCGACCAGCGCGGTCCCATCAATAACCTGCTGGCGTCGTGGGGCCTCGACCCGATTCCATTCCTGTCGAATCAGTGGTTGATCCTCTTCTGCGCCATGATCATCACCCTGTGGCAGGGCCTGCCCTACTACATGATCCTGTACTTGTCGGCCCTCGCGAACGTGGATAAGTCCCTGTACGAGGCTGCCGAACTCGACGGCGCCGGACCCATCCGTCGCTTCTTCACCGTCACGGTCCCCGGCGTCAAGGTCATGATGTTCCTCGTCGCCACCCTGACGACGATCGGATGCCTGAAGATCTTCACCGAGGTCTACCTGCTGGGCGGCTCCGCATCGCCCACGAAGACCCTCACGATGTACATCCGAGACCGAATCGTGGACCCGACCTTCGGATCGCTGGGACAGGGCGACGCCGCCTCGGTGTGCCTCTTCCTCATCACCTTCGGCTTCATCATCGCTTCGCAGAGCCTGCAGAGGAAGGCTGAAGAATCATGAGCACCGCAACCTCGACCACTCCCGCCTCCTTTGGCGAGCGTTTCGCGCAGTGGCGCAAGGAGCGCCGCCTCGAACGCCAGGGGCGCAACACGGCATCGCGTCAGATGCGTGGCGGGGCCCTGTTTGCCCGCTACGTCCTCCTCGTCGTCGTCGCCCTCATCCTGGTGGGTCCCCTCGTCCTGCCGCTCATGGCGGCCTTCAAGGCCCCCGGCGAATCCGTCTTCGGTCAGGGTGCGACCATGCTGCCCCAGCACTGGTCACTGGACTCCTTCTACGTGCTCTTCGAACGCACGAACATCCTCCTGTCCATCAAGAACTCCGCGATTCTTGCGACCCTGACGGTCACCTCGAACGTCGTCCTGTCCTGCATCGGCGGCTACATGCTGTCGAGGCGCGGGTGGACCGGGCGCAACATCATGTACTTCGTGGTCCTGTCCGCCATGATCTTCCCCTTCGAGTCGATCATGCTCTCGCTGTTCAAGATGATGGTGCAGCTGGACCTGTACAACACGCTTCCCGGCGTGTGGATGGTCGCCATGATCGGCCCGTTCCAGATCCTCATGATGCGCGCCGCGTTCATGGGTATCCCCGACGAGATCGAGGATGCGGCCCTCATCGACGGCGCGGGCGAACTGCGCCGCTTCTGGTCGATCTTCCTGCCCCAGGTGCGCGGCACCCTGACCGTCGTCGGCCTGACCTCCTTCATCGGGGCCTGGTCCGACTTCATCTTCCCGCTGCTCATGCTGCCGGACCCGAACAAGCAGACGCTGATGCTGACGCTGACGGCCATCCAGAACTCGCCGCAGGGCGTCACCTACCAGCTGGTGCTGGCCGGTGCTGTCGTTGCGATGATCCCCGTCGTCCTGGTCTTTGCCTTCAGCCAGAAGTTCTTCTTCCGCGGCATCGAAGACGGCGGTCTGAAGTTCTGATTTCTCTCCCCGCGGGTGCGCCTCGCACCCGCGGGGATCTTTCTCTACCTAAAAGGAGGTTTTTTCACAAAAAACTAACACGTGTTAGGGATTATTCGTTTTCAAACGTCTAGCGACCTATCCCTGCCATCACCCCCATACTGACGAAGGAGTTAAACTCATGGGGACTAGACCCATCATCGGTGCGCTCTCAGCCCCGATTCTTGCGGCCACCATGCTTGGCCTCGCACCGACCGCGGCGCTCGCCGCCACCGAAACCCCGTATCACCCGACCGTCCTGTGGGCGACCTCCGAAGAGAAGGTCGGCGAAAGTGCCCCCAACGGCACCATCGCCGCTCTCGTCGACGACGACACGACCCGCACCGACGCAACCAAGACCTTCTGGACCACCAAGTGGAAGGGTGGCCTCGACGAATATCCTCACGCCCTCGCCGTCCAGAATCCCACCCCCGGCACGCAGGTCTGCGGCCTCGGCCTGACCCCGCGCCCCACCTACGATTCGACGCTCGGCAACGACCAGTTCCGGGTGAATACCGCGTCTTCGCCTTCGATGAGGACCCCGGAAACCCTGCCGCAGAAGCCTCCTTCGCCGACTGGAAGACCAAGGTTGCCGCGGGCACCTGGGACGGCGGGACCGAAGTCGCGCACGGCAGTGACCTGCAATTCGGCAACAAGGAACAGTACGTCACCTTCCCGGCAACCACGAAGCGCGTCTTCACCCTGACGGGCCTGCGCTCCCTCGCTCCCGGCAAGAAGGACATGGCGCTGTCCGACATCAAGCTCCTGCCCTGCGACGCCGAGGGCAACGCCATCACCTCCTACGGCAGTGACGACAACAGCGGCAACAACACCGCGACCCGTCCCGTTGTGCCCCACCCCGAGGCCCCCGAGCAGGGATCCGGCGCGTCCGACCTCGTCGTTGACTTCGTCATCGACCAGCTGCCCTACGGCGACCCCGGCAAGCCCGTCGACTTCGCCCCCGGCACTCACACCTACACGGCCACCGGCTACTACCACGCCACCACCGTCTCGGCCCGCATCCGTACGGTCGACGGAGCCACCGTCACCATCAACGGCGCGACCCAGACGCGGACGGACGCGTGTCCAACCTTGACCTGACCACCGGACTGAACGTCATCACCGCGACCGTGTCCAAAGACGGCAAGGAAGCCACCTACGTCGTCAACATCACCAAGGTGGACACCGACTTCCGCGGCAACGTCATGGTCCCCGTGACCGCCACCGCGAACGGCGGCACCGAGGCCGACAACGCGGCCCTTACCGACCTCGACCCGAAGACGACGTGGACCTCTGACCCGCTCGTGCGCGCGAACGAGTGGTCGGACAGCGTCACCGGCATCGAGCTGCACCTGGGCGAGGCCCGCTACGTGCACCGCGTGAACGGATGGGGCACTCCGACCCTGCCCAGCGGCGTCCCGGGATGGCACGGCGGTAACTCCGTCGCCATCGCGGTTCAGGAGGCCGACGGCGGGCCGTGGAAGACCATCGTCACCCACGGCTCGCTCACACGCGACGCGCGCGGCCTGTGGTACTGGGACTTCAACGCCTACCACCTCGCCAAGAACATCCGCATCTGGATGAACGACGAGACTGAGCCCCAGACTCCGCAGAATATTGCCACCGCCGTCACCTTCAACGACGTCGAGGTGTGGGGCCTGCCTGCCGGCAAGACCCCGGTGGCCCCGGCGGTCGACAACTCCATGTACGAGCGCTACTCCGGCTTTGACCCCGGAGAGGGCAAGTGGGGCGTGAACCGCGCCCAGGCCCTCGCGCTGCAGTACGGCGTCATGATGCCCGCGTGGGTTCCCTCCGAGGGCTACGGCCGTGGTGGCTTCGATGCGAACGAGCGCGACCTGACCGGTGGCGCCTTCCCCATGTTCTACGACCTGCCCATGTTCAACACCCCCATGATGGAGTCCCTGGGTAAGGGCGCGCCGTGGGCCCTCGCAAAGGCCCCCACCGGCAAGAACAGCATGTGCAACGCGGGTGATCCCCACGACTTCATGAACGAATACATGAAGCCCTACGCCTCCACGCTCGTCGACATCCAGTACGGCGATGAGGGCGGCTTCAACCGCGTCGAATCGGAGTGCTTCAAGAACTGGTTCTCCTGGTCCAAGCAGAACATCCCCGGCGCCGTCGTTCACGCCAACTCCTGGGATGACCCCTCCTGGTACCGCGACGCGAACCTGAGCTACTACGTCGAGAACGCCAAGCCCGACCTGCTCAGCTGGGACAAGTACTACTGGGGCGCCAACGGTGGCCCGGCTCCGAGCAGGGTCGTCATGGACCTGCTGAACACCAACACCTGGAAGAAGCAGCGCGAATACGGCCTGAAGGGCACCACCGGTGACGGCTCCGCCCCGATCCTGTACGGCCAGTACCTGGATTACAACTGGGACGCGAACGTGTCGGCCTCCGAAAAGTCGATCGTCCCCTCCCTGGGCCTGGCGACCGGCCAGAAGTGGTTCGGCCTGTTCCGCATGGAGTACAACGGTTACGACCGCTCCTCGATCATCGACCACGATGGCGCGCCGACGCGCTCGTTCTACGAGTTCTCCAACATCTTTGGAAACGTCAGCTACATCGGTAACTACACGAAGGCCATGAACTCCACGTTCGTCGCCTACAAGCCCGGCCAGTACGCGGCTCGCGGCACCACCCCCTCGCTGAGCGGCTACAAGTACGGTGACTTCGCCTCCGGCGACGAGGCCAAGGCCGCCAACGAGGCCGTCGGCCTGGTTGACATGTCGGTGACCAACGTCGGCTCCGTCAACGACGGAATGCCCGGCGACGTCGTCGTCGGCTACTTCGAACAGCTGAAGGGCCTGGATAGCGCTAAGTCCGCCGAGATCTTCGGTGACTCCACGATGGCCCCCAAGGGCTTCATGGTCGTCAACGCCCTGACCGGCCAGACGCACTACCCGTCCTACCTCCTCGACCCGCGCACCGATAACGGCTCGCTGGCCGAGACCGCTCAGGACATCACCCTGACCGTCAAGAAGCCGAGCGCGAACGCGCACCTGATGCTCGTCAACCCGGCCGACAAGACGACGCAGGAAGTCGAGCTCGGCGACGGTGAGACCTCGCAGGTCGTGCTCCACGCCGTCGGCGGCGGTGACTCGCGTTTCCTGTACTGGGTGACGATCGAGAACCCGGCTCCCACGCCGGACCCGCAGCCCACGCCGGACCCGCAGCCTTCCGTGGATCCGACCCCGGCGCCGCAGCCTTCCGTGGATCCGACCCCGGCGCCGCAGCCTTCCGTGGACCCGACCCCGGCGCCGCAGCCCACCGTGGACCCGACCCCGGCACCGACCCCGGATCCCACGCCCCAGCCTCGTACTGGTCAGTGGAAGTCCGGCTACTTCGGCTGGTGGTACAGCTACTCTGACGGCACCTACGCCGCCAACGAAACCCTGGTCATCGACGGCTTCACCTACCGCTTCGACGCGAGCGGCTACCTGAAGATGGGCTGGGTCTACGACGGCGGACACTGGTACTACCACGGCGCCAGCGGCGCCCAGCAGTCCGGCTGGATTCAGGACCGCGGCTCCTGGTACTACCTCGACCCCGCGACCGGGCAGATGGCCACCGGCTGGACCCAGATCGGCGGAACCTGGTTCTACCTGTCCTCCTCCGGCGTCATGCGCACCGGCTGGGTCAAGGACGGCGGCGCCTGGTACTACCTGTCGCCCTCCGGTTCCATGGTCACCGGCTGGCAGCTCCTCGGCGGAACCTGGTACCACCTGGGCGCCAACGGTGCGATGACCACCGGCTGGTATCAGGAGGGCCCGACCTGGTTCTACCTGCGCGGGAATGGCTCCATGGCCACCGGTTGGGAACTGATCGGGTGGTCCTGGTACCACTTTGCCCCCTCGGGTGCGTGGATCGGCTAACCGTTAGCTTGACATGAGACGAGGCCGTGGCCGGGTTTTCCGGCTGCGGCCTCGTTTGCGCATGATCGGGGCAGGAACGTCAGTCCTTGCGGATCGACAGCGATTCGACGCGGTGGTCGGCGCCCTTCGTGAAGATGAGGGTTGCGCGCTCGCGGGTGGGGCGAATGTTTTCGCGCAGGTTCGGCAGGTTGATCGCGTTCCACACGACGTGTGCGGTGGAGACGGCCTCGTCGTCTGCGAGGGATGCGTATGTCTTGAAGTAGGAGTCTTCGCGCGAGAACGCGGTCGCTCGCAGCTTCAGGAAGCGATCGACATACCACTGTTCGATGAACGTCTCGTCGGCGTCGACGTAGATGGAGAAGTCGAAGTAGTCCGAGACGGCCACCGACACGGAGCCGGGCGCCGAGCGCGGCGGCTGGAGCACGTTGAGGCCCTCGACGATGAGGATGTCGGGGCGATCCACGTCGATGAAGGCGTCGGGCACGATGTCGTAGGTGACGTGGGAGTACACGGGTGCCTGGGCGTGCGGGTTGCCCGCCTTGACCGAGGCCAGGAACGAGATGAGGGCCGTGCGGTCGTAGGACTCGGGGAAGCCCTTGCGGGCGATGAGGGAACGTTCCTGCAGGATCCGGTTCGGGTAGAGGAACCCGTCGGTCGTCACGAGGTCCACGCGCGGGGTGGAATCCCAGCGCGAGAGCAGCAGCTGGAGCAGGCGCGCGACCGTCGACTTTCCGACGGCAACCGAGCCAGCGATGCCGATGACGAAGGGGGTCGAGTGGGCCTCGGACTCGCCGAGGAACGCGTGCCGCTCGGCCGCAGTGCGGCGGCGACCGTCGATGTAGAGCTGCAGCAACGCGCTCAGGGGACGGTAAATCGTGTCGACCTCGGTCATATCGATGGGATCGCCCAGCGACGCGATGCGGTCGATGTCCTCCTGGGTCAGCGGCAGGGGAGTGCGATCGGCGAGGCTGTCCCACTCGCTGCGATCAAAACGCGCGTAGGGGTTGGGCGCGCCATGCATAGTGGCCTGCGTCGGCCCGTCAGGCGAGGCGTTCGGCGAGGCCGGAGAGGGGGACGTTCGAGGGGCTCTCGGTGATGCTCACGACCCCATTGTGCCCCACAAGCTGATGCTGGCGCGCACCCAGTTCGCCGCGTGAAGCGACACACGTTACCTGCCAGGGAAGGGGGTGGGTGTGTTGGAATGGGTAGCATGTGCGGAATTGTTGGACATATTGCATGCAAGGCGTCCCAGCGTAGCCGCGAGGTTGTCCTCGGTGGCCTGGCGCGCCTCGAATATCGCGGATACGACTCGGCGGGCATCGCCCTGACCTCGAACAACGGCCTCTACGTGCGCCGCGCGGTCGGCAAGCTCGTCAACCTCGTCGAAGAAGTTGACGCGGACGCCCCCGCCGACGCCATGGCCGGCATCGGGCATACCCGCTGGGCCACCCACGGGCGCCCGACGGTCGCGAACGCCCACCCCCATACCAGCCCGGACGGGCGCTTCGCCCTCGTCCACAACGGCATCATTGAGAACGCGGACGTCCTGCGCGCCGCCCTCGTCGCCGACGGCGAGACCTTCGCTTCCGAGACCGACACCGAGGTGGTCGTCCACCTGCTAGCGCGCGCCTACGACGAGGTCGAGGCGGCCTCGTACACCGGCGGAGTCGCCGGACTGACGGGTGCGGACGAAGAAGGTGGCGCGCCGCCTCGTCGTCGCGATGCGCGCGGTGACCGCGCAGCTGCACGGTACTTTCACGCTGCTGGTGGTGAGCACCGAGTCTCCGAACGTCATCGTCGCTGCCCGCCGTTCCTCCCCGCTGGTCATCGGCCTGGGCGAGGGGGAGAACTTCCTCGGCTCCGACGTCCTGGCCTTCGTCGAACACACGAACCGCGCGCTCGAGGTCGGCCAGGACGAGGTCGTGGTCGTCTCCGCGACCGGCGTGACCGTCATCGACCCCAGCGGCAACCCCGTCGAGCGCGAGGCGTACGAGGTCGACTTCTCCTCCGATCGCGCCACCAAGAACGGCTGGCCGACCTTCATGGAGAAGGAAATCCACGAGCAGCCCGAGGCCGTGGGCGCGACCCTGGCCGATCGCATCGACTCTCACGGACACCTGGCCCTCGACGAGGTGCGCATCCCCGAGCACGTCCTGCGCTCCGTCGACAAGGTCATCATGATCGGCTGCGGCACCGCCTCCTACGCCGGACAGTTGCCCGCTACGCGATCGAGCACTGGTGCCGCATCCCCGTCGAGGTCGAGCTCTCCAGCGAGTTCCGCTACCGCGACCCGGTGGTGGGCGAAAAGACGCTGGTCGTCGCCATTTCTCAGAGCGGCGAAACCATGGACACCATCCAGGCGATCCGCCACGCCCGCGAGCAGGGCGCGAAGGTCGTCGCCATCGTGAACACGCCCGGATCGACGATCTCCCGCGAATCCGACGCCGTGATCCTCACCCACGCCGGCCCCGAGATCGCGGTCGCCTCCACGAAGGCGTTCACCGCGCAGGTCACCGCCTGCTACATCCTGGGCCTGTACCTGGCGCAGGTACGCGGCAACAAGTACGCCGACGAGATCGCCGACTACATGGACAAGCTCGCGCGCGTCCCCGAGGCCATCGCGAAGGTCCTGGACAACGGTGAGACGGTCCGCCAGTTTGCCCGCACGATGCAGGACGCGACCTCGGTCATCTACCTGGGCCGTCACGTCGGCTTCCCCGTCGCGCTCGAGGGCGCGCTCAAGCTCAAGGAAATCTGCTACATCCACGCCGAGGGCTTCGCCGCCGGCGAGCTCAAGCACGGCCCGATCGCGCTCGTGGACGAGGGCCAGCCGGTCATCGTCATCGTGCCGACCCCGCGCCGCCCCGAGCTGCATGGAAAGGTCCTGGCCAACATCGCCGAGGTCCGTGCCCGCGGTGCCCGCACGATCGTTGTCGCCGAGGAGGGTGACTCCTCCGTCGACGAGTTCGCCGAGGTTGTCTTCCGCGTGCCCCCCGTGCCGACCCTGTACGCACCGCTCCTGACCGTCGTGCCGCTGCAGATCTTCGCCTGCGAGCTCGCCTCCGTCAAGGGCCTCGACGTCGACCAGCCGCGCAACCTGGCCAAGTCCGTGACGGTGGAGTAATCCACCCGCGCGGGGCCCATGCCCCGTGAACGCGGCGGGCCTCGTTCCTCATGTGGGACGAGGCCCGCGGTGCGTTCGCGCGGGCTTCAGTTTCCTAACGCTCTACGTTCGACGGCGGGTTCCACTTGCGCGTTGCACACGGTGGGCCATTGACGGCATGTGCGCTCACAGTTCAATACCGCCCGGCTACCATGGAGGTCATGAGCGTCGCAGATAATTCCTCCAGGTCGAATGCGTGTCTCGACCTGCCTGCGGACTTCTATTGGTATGGCGGCGGCAATGGCTCCGCTCAAGAGCACATCAGCCTAGCTGTGAATGCTCTCATGGCGGCCATCAAGAAATCGGCGAACCGCCGCTGGAATCCCTACCAAGAGACGATGATCCGCGCGAATTTTAGAAAGCGCTTGGAAAAAGCGGCTCAAGGTAAGCTTCGACCACCGGGAGAACTGAAATCTTTGCGTGGCGGTGTTACTCTCTTCGAAATCCGCTGGCGGGACATCGATGTCCGCGAAATTAATCCTTCGGGGATTGACTCCTATGCTCAGGTCGAGGTCCGTCTCATTCACGCTCAGCCATTCGATCAGCTAGGCCTGTGCATACTAGGTCTTCATGCTCATGAGAAGGTGATCATCGAGGGTGACCCGGCTGCGACCAAGGCCAGGCAAGATGCCGAGATTGGCATTGCCGAGCGCCTCCTCATCTCTGGATATTCCACATGCTGGGGTGTCGAGCGGCGCACACAACATGACTGAAGTTTGCATAACACCATTCCACACTTATATAGTTTAATCTATGACTTCAGTGAGTGATGCGAGCCTCGAGCGTCGCGCAGATCTGCTGGTTGATGCGAGGGATCGTCTTCTCGAGGATTTGGTAAGCCTCCGCAAGGAGCATAAGCTCAGTCAGCAGACTGTCGCCGAGCGCATGGGCGTCAGTCAGCCGACGGTTGCTGCGTTTGAACGCTATGACGCTAACCCGACCATGTCATCCATCATCCGGTACGCGATGGCCGTCGATGCGCTCCTCGACATCAAGGTTGTCGATGACTGTGGTGAGGGCGTGCCCGCTACGTGGCAGATGAGCGGGGCCGCCAAAGCAACTGTCCATGTTCCGGCGACGCCGCGTAAGGCACAGGTAATCGCCGACGACTGGACCATTACCCAGGAGCCAGCTCATGTCTGACGTGCCGCTCTTGACAACCGCCGACGAGATGCTCAGGATTGCGGAACTCCAGCTGGCAGCTATCCGCTTTGACCACCTGTCGATTGACCTCATTGACAATGCTCCGCAGGCAGGTGTCGATCGTGAAGATAGCGAGTCGACGCCGATTGAGATTACCTGCAAGCTCGGGACTCGGCAGGAAGGAAAAGAGTTCGGAGCTCGGTTTGAATTCCATTTCAAAGCCGCGCAGTGGCAGGCCGTTATCGCGGTCATCACCGATTATGCGGGGTCTCAGGAGTTTGTTCTCGCCCCTGAAGCATCTGCCGACTTCGCATCGAAAGTCGCGCTCATGGCAGCGATTCCCTTTGTTCGTGAAGCCCTCAGTGGCTTGACCGCGCGGGTCACTGGCACGGCCGTTCTCCTGCCTCTCATTCGCTCCGGCCAAATCACTTTCGCTCCCAACAAGTAGTCCATGCGGTTTTCTTATAGGGTCTGTGCTTCGTGAACGATAACGGGCCTCGTTCCTGATACAGGGACGAGGCCCGCGGCGCGTTTGCGGCCTATCTCCGCAGACACTCCCACCCGGGTGCGCTGCGTCATCGAATGTGTCGCAGAGCGTGAAGGCATTCACGATGGCCCTGTGAAACAGTAGCCAAAATGGCTCATGTGATTGCGAGGGCGGGGGAGGGGGCGACTAGCGTGGAAGACGCGGCGGGAAGCCCGTCACACCCAACGACGCAAATCAACCCCGGCCTCGTGTCCCGACGGCCGCAACCACCCCGGGAGGTGCGCACATGACCCTGTCCACGATCCTTATCGGGATCCTGCCCTCTGTCTTCTTCGGTGTCGCTACGACGCTGATGGGAAAGACCGGCGGCTCAGACCGCCAGCGAGTCATGGGCGCCGTCCTCGGCGGCCTGCTCATGGCCGCCGTCGCAACCCCCTTCCTGCACCCGGCCTGGACGCCGCTGAACCTGGGCGTCTCCTTCCTGACCGGCCTGCTCCTCGGCGTCGGCGTGTGCGATCAGCTGCGCTCCTACTCGGTCCTGGGCATGAGCCGCACGATGCCGCTGTCCACCGGCGGCCAGCTCGTCCTCATGTCCCTGGCCGGCATCGCGATCTTCGGCGAGTGGCTCCACGGCGGCGCGCTGCCCTACGGAATCGCCGCCATCGTGGTCCTCATCGTCGGCATTTGGTTCCTGTCGCGCTCCGAGTCCGGCTCCGACGCGGCCTCCCTCGACTGGAAGCGCGGCGCCTTCCTGCTGACCACCTCGACGCTGGGCCTCGTGGCTTTCCCCCTCATCATCAAGTGGTTCGGGATCGCACCCGCTGAGTTCCTCCTGCCCCAGGCGATCGGCTACACCGTGTACTGCGCGATCTTCTTCGCGATCCAGGGCCGCGGCGGCGTCGCCCCCGAGGACTCGCTGCGTCACCGCCGCATGGTCCCCTCGATTTTCAATGGCGTCCTGTGGGGCACCGCCATCCTGCTCCTCCAGCTCAACTCCAACAACCTGGGCGCGGGCACGGGCTTTACCCTCTCCCAGCTCGGAATCCTCATCTCCACGCCGCTGGGCATCCTGTGGCTCCACGAGACCCGCACGCGCAAGGAACTGCGCTGGACCATCATCGGAGTCGCCCTCGTCATCGTAGGCGCGGTCCTCGCGGGGGTCGCCAAGACCCTCGACGTCGCTTGAGCGGCGCGGCGACTACCTGACAAACACGGCGGCGGGACTGGGCCTCGCCGCCGTGTTCGTTAGTATCTTCCCCCTCACCCGCCTCCCTGCGAGGACCGGCACGTGTGGGAGAATGACCCCATGTTGATTCTGGACGGTCGCGCCCTGTCTTTCGCTGAGGCACGAGACATTGAACGTCAGCACGTGACAGCCGCCGCGGCGGAAGGGGACCCCGACCGCTACATGCGTCAGGTCGCCGAGAAGGTCGCCGATCGTGTCCGCTACCTGTCCGATCCGCTCGCGTGGCTCTGGGACATACCGGAGGCGGCCGCCATCTCCAGGCTGCGAGACGATATCGGCCTTGACGAGGCGGCGGCCCGCATCGAAGACTTGGATACCTGCGTAGCCGCATTCGTCGGCGGAGGCGACAACGGAGGTGATGCCCTGTACGCGTGCGCGCTGCTGGCGGAGCAGGGGATGGTTGTCACAGCATTTCTGCTCAAGCCCACCTGTCATGCGCGCGGCCTGGCTGCGGCTCGAGAAGCGGGCGTCGGCATCGTGGAACTGGGCGGGCGCTCCCTGCGCTCCATCGTAGGGACACCCGAGTGGGGCACCATCTGCGGTGCGCGCCTGTGGATCGACGGAATCGTGGGCATCGGTTCACGCGGTCCCCTCACCGGTGAGCTTGCGGATACGGTGACGTGCCTGAACGACGCGATGCGCGCGCACCCGAAGAAAGTGATTGCCATCGATGTACCGTCGGGCCTGACCGATGACGACGGTGCGGTCCGCGGTCCGATTCTGCGAGCCACGCACACCCTCGCGGTTGGCACCTACAAGCGCGCACAGATCCTGCCACCCGCCGTCGAATACTCCGGCGAGGTGAGGCTCATGCGAATGTATTGGAGCGAGGTGGCCACGAGCACGCGTCCCGACGCTGACGGAACGATCGGCGCGGGCGACATCTACTACTACGACGATGAATATCGCGCCCACTCCGCCGTGCCCGTTCCCGCATTCTCGGACGACAAGTACGCGCGCGGCGTTGTCGGCCTCGTCGCCGGCTCCGACACCTATCCGGGCGCGGGTATTCTCGCCACGCGCGGAGCGCTAGCCGCGGGCGTGGGTATGGCGCGCCTCAACTCGACCCGGCGCGTCCAGGATCTCGTGCTGGCCGACCAGCCGGGCGTCGTGATGGTCGGGGGACGCATTCAGGCGGCACTTATCGGGCCCGGCCTGGACGAGGAGCGCCGCGAGGACGCGCTCGAACTCGCGCAGTTCTGCGGGACGTCGGGCCTTCCCCTCGTCATTGACGCGTGGGCGCTTGACCTCGTCCCCGAGCTTCTCGGCTCGCTCACCGCTGATGCCACCGTGCTCACCCCGCACTACGGCGAGGCGGCGCGCCTGCTGAGCGCGCTCGGAACGCCGATCACGAAGCGCGAGGTCGCGGCCTCCCCCCTGCGCTACGCTCGCGCCCTCCACGAGGCCACGGGCTGCCACATTGTCCTCAAGGGCCCCGTGACGATCGTCTACTCCTTCGAATACGTCGCCGTCGACGCGGAGGAAAACTCCGCTACCAGCGTTGACGGGACCGGCAGCGGCGCGGACGCGCGCCCCGAGCTCACGCGCGTCTACGAACCCACGGTCAGTGCGACAAGCACGTCCTGGGCCGGCATCGCAGGCAACGGTGACGTCCTGGCAGGTTTCATCGCGGGAATCCTGGCGCGCGCCAGTGCGCGAGCAAGCGCTGGCTCTCGCTCGCAGTGCGTGACCTCGGCGCGCCTATCGGCAGCCGTGTGTCTGCACGCCCGCGCGGCCGACGCTGCCGCGAATCAACACAACGGCGGCGCCCCCATTCAGGCCAGCGACATTGTGGCCGCGATTCCCTCCGTCCTGGCCGACCGCAGGCCGTAACACGTCAGACGCCGCTGGCTTCGGTGGCGCTGCGCGGTCTGTTTCGCGTGAGATACTAGGGGAGTGACTGTCACAGACATTCAAAGCGAGGGACGGGGATACCCGTCGTGCGCGGCCGTCGACCTGGCCGCCATCAAAGCACAACCTGAGTGTCCTGCGGGCCGCAGCCCCGGACACGCTCCAGCTCGCCACCGTCAAGGCGAACGCCTACGGGCACGGGCTCGTCCCCGTCGCGCTCGCGGCCCTTGAGGGAGGCACCGATTGGCTGGGCGTCGCTCAGCTGGCCGAGGCATTCGCGCTGCGCCGAGGCCTCGATGAGGCTGGCATTGCCCGCGCGGACGCGCCCGTTCTCGCGTGGATTTCCACCTCCTCCTCCGACTTCGCGGCCGCGATCGAGGCCGACATCGACCTGTCCGTGTCGTGGACGTGGGTCCTCGCCGACATCTGCGCCGCCGCCCGAGCGGTTGGCCGCCCCGCCCGCGTCCACGTCAAGATCGACACCGGCATGTCCCGCGCCGGCTCCACCCTCGCCGACCTGCCCGCCCTGGCCTCGGCCCTGCGCATGGCCGCAGACGACGGCCTCGTCGACATTGTGGGCGCGTGGAGCCACATGTCGCGCGCCGACGATCCCAGCGCGGCGGGCAACGCCTCGACCGCGAACCACGTGCGCATCTTCGAGGAGGGCCTGGCGATCCTCGCCGACGCCGGCATCACCCCGCGCATCCGTCACCTCTCCGCGACGTCGGGCATCCTGTGGCATCCCGAGGCCCACTACGACATGGTCCGCGTCGGCATCGGCATGTACGGCCTGAGCCCCGACCCCGCGGTCGCGACGGCCGACGAACTCGGTCTTATCCCCGCCCTCGAGCTGCGCGCCCCGCTGACCTCCGTCAAGGTCATCGAAGAGGGCACCCCCCGCCTCGTACGGGGGAACCTGGGTCGCGCCCACGCGCCGGTGGATCGGCCTCGTGCCCCTCGGCTACGGCGACGGCATCTTCCGCGCGGCCTCCAATAATGCTCGCGTCGTCGTTCGCACCGAGGCCGGCCTCCTCAATGCACCGCTCGTCGGACGCGTGTGCATGGACCAATTCATGGTCGATCTCGGTCCCGCCGAGGGAGAGCCCGGAACCCCGACCGCGCGCAGCGGGGATGCCCCTGCGGCCGTGGGGGACACCGCCGTCTTGTTTGGCACGGGCGCGCTCGGCGAACCCCTGGCCGATGAATGGGCGGACGCTGCCTCTACCATCAACTACGAGATCGTCACCAACCTCGGGGCCCACATTCCGCGCGCCTACCGGGACCACACCGCGCACACGCAGGAGAAGAACACGCATGAGTGACACAATCACCGCCACATTCCAGGTGTCAACGAGCGACGCCGATCAGACACGCGCGCTCGGCGAAGACCTCGGGCGGATCCTCGCTGCTGGAGACCTCGTCATGCTCTCGGGTGGTCTCGGCGCGGGCAAGACCACCCTCACCCAGGGCATCGGCATCGGCATGGGTGTGCGCGGCCGCGTCGCCTCGCCGACCTTCATCGTCGCGCGCGTGCACCCCTCCTTAAGCGGTGGCCCCGACCTCATCCATGCGGACGCCTACCGTATCAAGGACCTCAGCGACCTCGAGACCCTCGACCTCGACTCCTCCCTCGACGAGGCCGTGACCGTCGTCGAGTGGGGCGAAGGCAAAACCGAGGCCATGAGCAACGAACGCCTCTCCATCGAGGTGCGCCGCGCATCCGGCGGGCAGGCCGACACCGACGGCGACATCATCGACCTGGAGCACATGGATGACGGCACGCGCCGCATCGTCCTGCGCGCCCACGGCCACCGCTGGGACGGCGTGCTTGACGCCGTCGTCGCCGCCCACGGCGGTCGTCGCATCGACGAGCCCGACACCGACGAGTAGGATCACACCGTGCGAGAGATAGCCCTGGATACCCAAGCCGCCACCACCGTCGCCATCGTCGACGATGGCAGCGTCATCGCCCGCGCCCACAACGATTCTGGGCGCCATCACGCCGAATCGATCACCCCGCTCGTGCGCGAGGCCCTCGCGGCCGCCGGACTGCCCGCCGAGCTCGCGGATGCTGGCATCGACCGCATCCTCGTAGGCACCGGCCCTGCTCCCTTCACCGGCCTGCGCGCCGGTCTCGTCTCCGCCCGCGTCCTCGCCGCCGTTGCGGGCGTGCAGGCCTACGGCGTGTCCGCCCTCGACGTCATTGCCCGCCAGGGCCTCGACCTGCTCGCCCCCGACACCCGCGTCTACGCGATAGCCGACGCGCGCCGCCGCGAACTCTACTGGGGTTCCTATGTGGCCGCCGGACCCGACGACGTCACCCTCGAAGGACGCCTTGAGGTGGGGGACGTGTCCGCGCTGCTGAGCGCCATGCGCTCTGCCCCCGGCCTCGTCGTGGCCGGAGCGCCGATCCCCGCGCACAGCGCGGATGCGCTTGCTCGCGCCGACCTCGGCCCCCAGGTGAGCCTCGATCCCGCGGTCATGAGCCGCATCGTCGCCACGCGCCTGTCGCGCGGCGAGGAGGACCGCCTGCGCACCGATCCGCTCTACCTGCGTCGCCCGGACATCCAGGGCCAGCCCACCGCGCGCCTGTGAACGCTGCGCTGCGCGTCGCGGGGCCAGACGACCTCGAACTGTTCGCAGCTCTCGAGGCCGAGGTCTTCGCCGAAGACCCCTGGACCCCCTACATGATCGCCGAGGAGCTCTCCTCCCCGGCCTCGCGCTACTGGGTTGCCACTGATGACGCGGGGGGAGGTCGTCGGATACGGCGGCGCGAAGGTCGGGGGAGACCAGGCTGACGTCATGACGATCGGCGTGCGCTCCCACGCACGCGGACGAGGCTTCGGAGCGGCCATCCTCGATACTCTCCTGGCCTGGTCGCGGCAGGCCGGGGCGCGCGAGATCTTCCTCGACGTTCGACCCTCGAACGAGGGTGCCATCGGCCTGTACGAGTCGCGCGGATTCGTCGAAATTGGGCGCCGTCCTCGCTACTTCCGCAACCCCGTTGAAGAGGCCGTCGAGATGAGGGCGCCCCTGACCTGAGCGGATGCGACGACCACCACTAAATAGGTGCAGTCGATGTATCAAAATTCGTGTCTTTCGGCCCCTGTTTATGGGGCCGATGGTCCTAGGTGTTTTCCTTGCAATCGCGGGGCAAGGGGTGCGCGATAACCGCGGAAAATAGCGGAAAATGACAGCGTGTCGACAGGGGTGCGCGGGTCCTCGTGCCATGGTCCTACGAGGCGGACGAAAAGCGTCGATATGCTCATTGCATGGCCACTCAAAATGTCGCAACGAAGAAGCGCCGCGCGTGGACCACCAGCGTCTTTATTAAGCAGCTGATGGCCGTCTCGGGCTTCGTTTTCGTTTTCTTCTTGCTGTTCCACTCCTACGGCAACCTCAAGATGTTCCTGGGTGCGCAGGTCTACAACGACTACGCGCACTGGCTGCATGAAGAGGCTTTCGTGCCGATCTTCCCGCACGGCGGATTCATCTGGGTCTTCCGCGCCGCCATGGTGCTGATGCTCGTCATCCACCTGTGGGCTGCCGCCTACACCTGGAAGCGTTCGCGCCGCGCCCGCTCCACCCGCTACGTCGTGAAGAAGTCCGTCACGGACTCCTACGCGGCCCGCACCATGCGCATGAGCGGTGTCCTCATCCTGCTGATCCTGATCTTCCACATCGCTCACTTCACCACCGTGAGCCTGCCCGCGAAGGTCGCGAACTTCGGCGCTGACGTCACCACTCCTTACGACCGCATGATCGCGTCCTTCCAGTCGCCGGTCCTCGTGATCCTCTACGCCGTGTTCGTCGGTTGCGCGTGCATCCACGTGTCCCACGGCTTCTGGTCCATGTTCCAGTCGCTCGGCTGGGTGCGTCCCGCGACCCGCAAGCCTCTGGTTGTCCTGTCGGGCCTGGTTGGTCTGGTCATCTTCGTGATGTTCATGGCCCCGCCCGTCGCCATCGTCACCGGCTTGATCCACTGAGGAAGGGCACGCAATCATGACCGATACACTCATCCACGGCCTCTACCGTGAAGGCGAGAAGATCGCCGATACGAAGGCCCCCCACGACGTTCCGATCGCGCAGCGCTGGGAGGAGCGTAAGTTCACCGCCGCGCTGGTCAACCCCGCTAACCGCCGCAAGCTGCGCGTCATCATCGTCGGCTCCGGCCTGGCAGGCGGCGCCGCAGCCGCCTCGCTCGGCGAAATGGGCTACAACGTCGACGTGTTCTTCTACCAGGACTCCGCCCGCCGCGCGCACTCCATCGCCGCGCAGGGTGGTATCAACGCCGCGAAGAACTACCGCAACGACAACGACTCCGTCTACCGTCTCTTCTACGACACGGTCAAGGGCGGCGACTACCGCGCCCGTGAGGACAACGTCTACCGCCTCGCCGAGGTCAGCGCCAACATCATCGACCAGTGCGTCGCGCAGGGCGTTCCCTTCGCCCGCGAGTACGGCGGCCTCCTCGACAACCGCTCCTTCGGTGGCGTGCAGGTGTCCCGTACGTTCTACGCGCGTGGCCAGACCGGCCAGCAGCTCCTGATCGGCGCCTACCAGGCGCTCGAGCGTCAGGTCGCCGCGGGCACCGTCACCGAGCACTCGCGTCACGAAATGGTCGAGCTCATCGTCGACGAGGGCAAGGCGCGCGGCATCATCGCCCGCGACATGTCCACCGGCAAGCTCGAGACCTTCATCGCCGACGCGGTCGTCCTGGCCACCGGCGGCTACGGCAACGTGTTCTTCCTGTCCACCAACGCGATGGGCTGCAACGCGACCGCCATCTGGCGTGCGTACCGCAAGGGCGCCTACTTCGGCAACCCCTGCTTCACGCAGATCCACCCCACGTGCATCCCCCAGCACGGCGACCAGCAGTCGAAGCTGACCCTTATGTCGGAGTCGCTGCGTAACGACGGCCGCATCTGGGTGCCCAAGCGCGCCGAGGACTGCGAGAAGGACCCGCGCGACATCCCCGAAGAGGATCGCGACTACTACCTGGAGCGCATCTACCCCTCCTTCGGTAACCTCGTGCCCCGCGACATCGCGTCGCGCCAGGCCAAGAACATGTGCGACGAGGGCCGTGGCGTCGGCCCGAAGATCGACGGTGTCGCCCGCGGCGTCTACCTCGACTTCTCCGAGGCCATCTCCCGCATGGGCAAGGCGGCCGTCTCCGCGAAGTACGGCAACCTCTTCGACATGTACGAGCGCATCACGGGCGACAACCCCTACGAGGTGCCCATGCGCATCTACCCGGCCGTCCACTACACCATGGGTGGCCTGTGGGTTGACTACGACCTCGAGTCGAACCTGCCCGGTCTGTACGTGGCTCGGCGAGGCGAACTTCTCCGACCACGGCGCTAACCGCCTGGGCGCCTCGGCGCTCATGCAGGGCCTGTCGGACGGCTACTTCGTCCTGCCCAACACGATCAACGACTACCTGGCGCACTGCTTCCACCTGCCCAAGCTGGACGAGAACTCGCCTTCCGTCAAGGAAGCTCTCGAGTCCGCTCAGGGACGCATCGACACCCTCATGTCGATCAATGGCACTCGCTCCGTGGATTCGTTCCACAAGGAGCTGGGCAAGATCATGTGGGAGTACTGCGGCATGGAGCGCACCGAGGCGGGCCTGAAGAAGGCCATCGGTCTGATCCGTGAGCTGCGTGCCGACTACTGGAAGAACGTTCGCGTTCCCGGCAAGTCGATCGGCGAACTCAACCAGTCCCTCGAGAAGGCCGGCCGCGTGGCTGACTTCATGGAGCTGGGCGAGCTCATGTGCATCGACGCCCTGCACCGCGAAGAGTCGTGTGGTGGCCACTTCCGCGCGGAGTCCCAGACTCCCGAGGGCGAGGCCCTGCGTCACGACGACAAGTTCCTGTACGTGGCGGCCTGGGAGTTTGCCGGTGACGGCGAGCCCCCGATCCTCCACAAGGAAGACCTGATTTACAACGACATCGAGCTGAAGCAGCGGAGCTACAAGTGAACCTGACACTGAGGATCTGGCGCCAAAACGGTCCCGAAGACAAGGGCGCAATTCATGAATACCAGGTGAAGGGAATCTCGGAAGAGTCCTCGTTCCTGGAGATGCTCGACGTCCTGAACGAAGAGCTCTTCGCACGCGGCGAGGAACCCATCGCCTTCGACTCCGACTGCCGCGAGGGTATCTGCGGTCAGTGTGGCATCGTCATCAACGGTATCGCGCACGGCCCGGAGGTCACCACGACCTGCCAGCTGCACATGCGTTCCTTCAACGATGGTGACGTCATCACGATCGAGCCGTGGCGTGCAGAGGGCTTCCCGATCATCAAGGACCTCGTGGTCAACCGCTCCGCCCTGGATCGCATCATCCAGGCCGGCGGCTACATTTCCGTGAACACGGGTGCAGCCCCCGACGCGCACGCGACCCCGGTCCCGAAGCAGGACGCGGATCGCGCGTTCGAGGCTGCCGCCTGCATCGGCTGTGGTGCGTGCGTGGCTGCCTGCCCGAACGCGTCCGCGATGCTGTTCACCTCCGCGAAGGTCACGCACCTCGGCCTGCTCCCGCAGGGCAAGCCCGAGAACTACAAGCGCGTGGTCAACATGCTCAACCAGATGGACGAGGAGGGCTTCGGCTCCTGCTCGAACATCGGTGAGTGCGCGGCGGTGTGCCCCAAGCAGATCCCGCTCGACGTGATCGCAAACCTCAACCGCCAGCTCGGCAAGGCTGCCTTCAAGGGCGTCTGATCGATCTGGAGTGGCCTCACGGAGGGCCCGGCGCGTATGCGCCGGGCCCTCCCGCGTTATGCCCCCGTAACTTGCCGCAGTCTCCTCCTCGTTGTGGCCTTGGCGCAGCCTGATCCAAAGTGCCAATCATGCGGCGGTGCGGGGCGTATGATGAAGAAAGGATCATCGGCTCAGAGAGGAGTCCTGCCATGCACTTCGATGAAACCGGCCCGAACACGCACACGCGGCGTTACTGGGTCAGCGCGACCATCGGCATCACGGCGATGATTGTCTTTGCGATCCTGTCGATCCTCCTGCTCCTGGGCGTTCTTTTCGGGTCGCCTCAGATCAAGCCGATCGCGGATTCGCTGTTCCCGTGGAGCCTGCTGGTCTTTGCCGTTGCGGGCGTCGCGATGTTCGTTGCGAACGCGCGTTCCGGGGATCAGGTCGACGCCGACTCCTGACTCATCGGGCTGCGCGCCCGCGCGTGTGCGGCGGCGCCCGCTGGTGCGTCCTAAACTAGGGGACGTGAGTGAACCCCTGGTCCTTGGTATTGAGTCAACCTGCGATGAGACCGGCGTCGGCCTCGTGCGTGGCACGCAGCTGCTCGTCGACCGTACGGCGACGTCGATGGATGAGTACGCGCGTTACGGCGGCATCATCCCCGAGATCGCGTCGCGCGCGCACCTTGAGTCCTTCCTGCCGACGCTGCACGCCGCGCTCGACGAGGCAGGCGTCACCCTTGCGGACGTCGACGCGATCGCGGTGGCCGCTGGACCGGGCCTCGTCGGCTCTCTGACTGTTGGTATTTGCGCGGCGAAGGCCCTGGCCTCGTCCCTGGGCAAGCCCCTGTACGGCGTCAACCATGTGATCGGTCACCTCGCGGTCGATAAGCTCGCCGAGGGACCGCTGCCCGATCACTTTATCGGCCTCGTGGTCTCGGGCGGGCATTCGAACATCCTCGAGATCCGGAACATCGCGACGGACGTCGTCGAGCTCGGCGGAACCCTGGACGATGCTGCCGGTGAGGCCTTCGACAAGGTCGGGCGTCTCCTTGACCTGCCCTACCCGGGCGGCCCGCACGTGGACCGCCTCTCCCAGCAGGGGGACCGCGAGGCGATCCGTTTCCCGCGCGGCCTGGCCGCAGGCAAAGGACAAGGAACGCCATAAGTGCGACTTCTCGTTCTCGGGACTGAAGACGGCTGTCGCCCGCTACATCGAGGGTGCGACCGCCCGAGGTGAGAGTGTCAGCAAGGAAAACGTCTGCGCGGCGTTCTCTGAGGCTGTCAACGACTCTCTCACCGCGAAGGCTGTGCGCGCGGCGCTGGACACCGGGTGCAACACGATCGTCGTGGGCGGTGGTTTCTCCGCGAATTCGCGCCTGCGCGCCCTCCTGACGGAGCGAGCCGAGGCCGCGGGTGTCGCCGTGCGTATGCCTCCGCTGCGCTTCTGCACGGACAACGGCGCTCAGATCGCTGCGATTGGCTCGGAGCTGGTCGCCGCAGGCCTGCCGCCCTCGGACTGGGATTTCTCTCCGGACTCGGGCATGGAGCTGACGACGACCTACATGGCGCCCCGCGCCTGAAGCTGGCGCGCTGTTAGCGCAGACCAGCCACGAAGCTTTCGGCGATCGAGCTCCACGAGGTGTAGAAGCCACCCACCATGTTGGAGGCAATGCCGATGAGTGCTGCGGCGCTCCCGACCGCGGCGCCCAGGGCGGTGAGCCGTCCCAGGTATGCGAGCGCGCTGAGCGCTGGGCGGGGGGAGTGCGTTGAACCGACCCGAGCGCTGTGCGCGGTGACGTGCGTGGTGCTCGCCGTGCTCCTCGTCGGTCCCCTCGTCGTGGCGGCCCAGCTGCCAGCGCGGCGCGAAGTGCCAGGCGAGGACGAGGGAGATAAGCACCCCGACGATGAGGATGCCGAGCGTCACGTAGCCGTTCGGAGCGGTTGGCCGAACTTCGTGGGTCACGGTGGTCACCGGCTCGACGGATTCGTAGGCCTCGGATGACTGAGCGGTAGCCGCCGTCGGCGTGGAACCTACGGCACGGGCGACGCGATCAGAAGAACCCCACCAGGCCAGCATGTTGGGGATGTGTTCGCTCCAGAGGGGGCCCGTATGTCCGCCGGTCGGCGGGACATCCGTGGTGACCGAGTCAGGATCTTTGACGGCCGAAGCCATCTTGAGGGCGGTGTAGGCGCCGCCGACCGCGTCGTCCCCGGCGGCCATCGCGTAGATGCGCAGCCCGTCCGGCGTGCGATTCGCCAGCATGGTCGACAGCGTGTTGTCGGCGAGGTACTGGTCCCCCTGGTTGGTCATCTGTCCTTCGATCTGCGTGTCGTAGCCGGACAGCGACGCGGCGGCCCCGTAGGTTTGCGGGGTGCGCAGAGCCGTCCAGATCGCGCAGTAGGCGCCCGCGGAGAAGCCGCCGATCATCCAGCCATCGCGGTTGGACGTCGTGTTGGGGAAGTTGTGCCGAATCATCTCGGGGACGTCGTGGGAGACCCACGTGTACACGGCTGGGCGCCCTTCGATGTCAGCGCAGTCGTGCGCTTCCTCATCGACGTTGAGACCGGGGGCGACGACGATCGCTCGGCGGGATGATACCTGCGGCAATGGCCTTGTCCAGTTCCTGTTGGATGCCGAGGCCTTGCAGGATCCCGTCGGGGCCGCCCGGGTAACCGTGCAGGAGCTCGATGACGCCGTAGGTCTTGCCATCGTTCGTCGAATAGCCTGTCGGTGTAATGACGTCGACGGGTTGGGTGATACCGCTCGATGGGCCGGTCCAGGTGGTTTCCAGCATTCCGTCGTCGGCGGTCGTGAAGGTTGCGTCGAGTTCGGATGGGGGAGCTGACTGCGCCTCGACGTCGGCCTCACCACCGGTTTGGGTGGCCGAGCCGACGACGGTCGACATGATGAGATTTCCCAGGTCGCCGCTGGTTTTCACGAGGACGAGCGAACGATTGAAGACCAGCCCACCCGCCGACGCGAGGAGGATTGTGGGGACGAGGAGGATGGCGGTGCGACCCAGCCATCGCCTCGCGCGTCCCGGGCAACGCGAGGGCTCAGAGCGCGCCAGCAGGGCCGCCCCTCCCAGCAGGGCAGCGAGGGCGAGCGCTCCGACAACGACGAGGGTTGTCAGCGAGGTCAGCGGGATGTTTCCAATAAGGCTCATTGCTTGTCCTTCCCGGCCTGGGCCTGCGCGACCTCGCGTGAGGCCGCGCGCGTGGACCGCAGATCGCCGACGCCTTTCGCAGCGAGTTTGGCCAGTCCGCCGCTGACCGAAGCGACGAGCGTGAGGGTCTGCGCGGGGGATACGTGGGGCACGTATGCGTGCGAGATGGCCAGGCCGACGGTTGCGAGCGAGGCCGGATCCGGAACCGCCAGATAGAGGGACTGTGTGCGGGGCTTGAATTTGCGCTTGAACGCGTGCAGCGATGTGAAGCCGTAGAGCGGCTCCATGATGGCCGCGAGTGCGTCGGTGAGAGGCCCGAACGCCGAGGTGTCGTCGGCCGAGCGCGACAGGGGAGCGCCCGACAGGGAGAGGATCTCCAGGCCTTCCTCCTGTGCGGCCAGGGCGGCCTTGCCGATGAGGAACTCGATCGCGGGGCGCCACCCGCTTGCGCGCCGACGCATGACGTCCAGGGTGAGGCCGATGACCGTTCCGTCGCGGTAGATGGGCAGCCATGAGGTGACGGCGTGGATCGTCGATTCCTCGTCGATGGCGACCAGGATGCGTGTTTCGGGAACCGCGAGTTCGCGCACGCCACCGAGCGTAAAGCTCATCTCGGGCAGGGCCTTGTCGGCGCTCCACGTGTCGGAAATGACCGTGATCTGGTCGCGCCATCCCGCCGGGCACTCGTCCCAGGTGGTCCACACAGCCGACACACCCTCGCGGGTCGCGTGGTTCATGGCGGTGCGCACGTCCTGGTAGGCCTTGCCCTTAAAGGCGAGATCGGGCAGGTCGAGCAGGGATTCTTCGGCGACCTGCATGATCGTCCAGCCCTCCTCGCGCGCGGCCTGCGCGAGTTCCTCGTGGACCGAGTAGAGCGCGGGGGTCAGGCCCGCGGAGGACGCGAAGGACGCGAACTGTGCGATGGCTTCGGTGGCCTTGCCCGGTTCGTACGCGAGGTCGGTGACCGTCAGCGCGACGCCGCCCGACCCGCGGTAGGCGGCCCCCGCCTCGCCCGACTCAGACACCCACACCTGGTTGCCCGCCCACGTTTGCATCCATCCGAGCGTGCCGCCGCCGTGGGCGCGCAGGAGCGGCGTGAGGCGCTCGAGCGGTGAGGACTGCGGGATACGAGGCCTGGCCAGCAGCGCGCTCAGGATGATCACGAGCGTGCCCACCCAGGCGACGAGGGGCACCCACTGGACCGGTGCCTCGGCGAAGAGGGTCATCGGAACGAGGGACGGCTCGAAGATCGAGGCGGTTGCCGTGGGGAGCAGAGCGAGCAGGTAGTCGTGGAAGATCTGCAGTGGTGAGGCGTAGTCGGTAACAGTGAGCTCATCGCCGGAGTTGAGAGCGTCGAGGGGGACGAACGAGTCGCTCGTGAGGAAACCAAGGACGAGGACAGCGCCCGCGCAGGCCGCCATGAGGATCAGCCAGCGGCGCAGCAGGGTCGAGGTCGTGGAAGGCACCGCGTGGATGGTGAAGGCGCGGCGCACCGACCACGTGATGGCGCACAGGGCGATGTTGAGGATGACGGGGACGAGGAGGAGCGACGCCGTGGTCACGAGCTCGGGCCTGGCCATGCCGTTCTCGTCGGTGCCCTGGGCGAGGGCAGTAGCCGTCGACGCGACGGTCGAGAGGCCGAGAACGAGCTGCAGGATGAGGGTGCCGTAGTAGGCGGCGCGACGGCCCTTACGCAAGCCGTAGGCGAAGATGAGCTGAAGCGTGATGGGTGCCAGACACAGGAGGGTTGCGATGATGCCCGTGCGTCCTTCGAGCCACCACGCCGGTCCCAGCGACCAGCGCATCTGCCCGAGAGGGCCCTCGGGGGACGAGGCCACGACCGTCAGGGTAGCCGCGCACGCCCAGCACAGGGCGGAGACGGAGGCGAGCTGGCGGCCGATCGTGATGTCGTCGCGCGAGTCGGTGCGCGGGCCGCGCACGCCAGCAAGCCGCGCGGCCACCATGCCCGCGAGGAGAGCCCAGACGCGCGCGTAGGAGATCGCGGACCCGAGGATTGCGGCAGATAGGACGAGGATGCCGATGAGAAGGAAGTGTGCGCGCCAGCGCCAGTGGGAGGCCAGCGATTGCGCGGCCGCACCCACGAGCGCGACGAGGACGAGGCTGGTGCCCCACAGGCTTCCCGCGTCGATGGTCTGTCCCCAGGTGGAGAAGAAACGGGTGAGGAGCGGCAGCGTCAGCCAGGTGGCGGCGACGCCGACGATCTGTCCGGCGGCGGCGGCGGCGATCCACGCGCGGGTACCCAAGTGCCGCTCGGCCGCGCCGCCCGCGACGATCATGACGATGATGCCGAGCACGGCCGTCGCGATGAAGTTGCCGGGAACCGCGCCGACGGAGGAGAGGATGGCCCACCAGTGGGGGCTGGACGGGTCGGCTTCGAGGGCCTGGAACTGGCCGCGCCACACCCAGTAGGACGCCGAGGCGATCATGAGCGCGACGGTCAGGACCGCAGTGGCGGGGCAGCGTGAGAGCCAGCGGACGGTGAGTCGCGTGAGTGAGGAGAGTAGGAGCCAGAGTGTCTGCAGGGTGGCGCCGATCGGGGCGAGGACCTTGGCGAGCGCAGATGGTTCGTGTTCAGATTCGGGTGACTGCGTTGCTTCTGCACCACGGGCGAGTGTCCTCTCAGCTTCAGTTTAACGGCCGCTTTAAGGATACGGCGGTGTTCTGGGAGTGCGCTGACAGTGTGCTGGGAACGTGTGGCGATGATGACAAAACCCCACGCCCGGGTGGAGGCGTGGGGCACATGTCGGCTGAGTTCAGGCGTTCAGAGTCGCGAATTCGGCGAGGGCGAGGGGGTGTCCAGCGCTCATTTCGGCGCGCATGAGATCCACCACTGCGTCGAGGCCCTGACCGGGGCGGGCGGCCGCCGCGACGGCGCGCTGACGCTCGTAGGACGCGCCGATCGCCAGGATCGTCTCAAGGCCCGCGAACTCGCGCGCGCATCCCAGGTCCTCGGCCACGGGGGCCAGCTCCTCCTTCAGTCGTGCGATGCCGTCGCGGGCGCTCTCGGTTGCGCCGTCGCGCGAGACGATGAGGGTTGCGTCCATGCCGTAGCGGGCGGAGCGCCACTTGTTTTCGGCGACGAACCAGTCCGGTAGGACGGGTAGCGGCTCGCCCGCGTCGTATAGGCGCGAGAAGTGCTCGACGAGGACGTGGGTGAAGGCTGCGAAAATGCCGACCTCGGTCGCGTTCGTCGCCGCGTCGTACACCCGGTTCTCGATCGTGCCGAAGGCGGGGGGAGGGGCGGATGTCCCAGCGGACCTCGTCGAATCCCTCGATGACGCCCGTGCGGATCATGTCGTCCGTGTAGGCCTCAAGGTCCTCCCACGTGGCGAACTGGCGCGGGATACCGGCGGTGGGCAGCTGTTGGAAGACCATCGCGCGATTGGATGCGTAGCCGGTGTCCTCGCCCGCCCAGAACGGGGGAGGATGCGGAGATGGCCTGCAGGTGGCCCAGGTGTGCGGTGAGGGCGGCCTGGATCGGCAGGATCTTCGCGCGGTCCTCGACGCCGACGTGGACGTGGACGCCGTACAGGAGCATCTGGTGCCCCCAGTAGGCGGTGCGCTCGACCAGCTGCGCGTAGCGCTGCGAATCGGTGACGCGCTGTCGGCCTGGGCGCGCGAAGGGGTGGGTGCCGGCGGTCGCCAGGTCGATGCGCAGGTCCGAGGCCAGCGGAGTCAAGTAGTCCACGCAATCCATGAGGTCGGCCATGCACTCGGCGACGGTCGCACGTGGCTTGGAGACGACCTCGATCGTGTTGAGCAGCATCTCGCGGTGCACGCCCGGGTAGAGCTTGCCGTCGGTCGTCGCGCGGTCGATGATGGCGTCCGCGCTCTGACGCAGGTCGTGGGAATCACGGTCAACGAGCTGGAGCTCCCACTCGACACCAATCGTGGAGCGCTGGGAGGAACCGAAGGGCAAAGACATGTCGATCCTTTCGCTGGCTGCCTCCATTCTGGCAGGCAGGGGCCCAGTGGCGGCCGAGAGCTTCCTTACAGGTTTTTAGCCAACCGTCGACAGATGATCGCGCGGTGACGCCCCTCGATGCGCGTCGCGATGACGGTCAGCTGCTCGCCTCCGCCGCCCAATTTCAAAGATTTACGCAGGTCGTCCGGGTTGATGTCTGCTCCGCGCTTCTTGATTTCGACGCTGCCCGCCCCGCGCGAGCGCAGCTCGACAGAAATTGCCTTTGCCCGCAGGTTGGTCACTGCGAGGACCTCGAAACGGTCGTAGAAGGGAGAGTTGGGCAGTCATCCCCTGTCAGGTAGGCGATCTTGTCGGACACGATGCCGGCACCGACGTCCTGTGCGAGACGCCCCAGGAGGCCCGCGCGGATGACCGCGCTGTCGGGTTCGGCAACCATCGCGCCCAGGGGAGCAACCTCCACGCGGGGCGCTGGCGCGTTCGGCGCGAAGCCCTCGGGCGTGGAGAGCGAATGGGCGGCCCCGGCCTCGTCGAGGAGGAGGCACGAACGCCCCCGCCCCTCGGGGGACAGCGCGGGAGACCAGAGCGAGGCCTCGACGAGGTCGCCGCCCACGCTCACCCACTGCGCGTGCCAGGAGGAGGGGATGTGCTCGTACGCGATGCCCGGCGCGACCTTGATGCCGACGCGGTCGATCGTGGAGGCCCAGCCCAGGGCGAGAGAGAGGGGAGGGGACCACTGCTCCGGGTCCGTGATGCGCGCAGATCCGCGCGAGGCTCCCGTGCGTCGGGCGGGATCCGCGAAGATTGCGTCGACGCCTTCTTCGGCCAGTTCGCCCATGTCGAGGTCGGTGACGTCCCCCAGACGCACCTCGGAGCCCTCGAAGGCGCGCAGGTTCGCGGCCACGGCCCCCGCGGCGTCGGGGTCGATGTCGACGGCCAGCACGTCCATGCCCAGGCCGGCGATCGCCATGGCATCCGACCCGATGCCGCAGCCCAGGTCCGCGACGCGGCTCGCACCGCAGTCCCGGAATCGCTGGGCATGCCGGGCGGCCACGACGAGGCGCGTGGCCTGCTCGAGGCCGTCGCGCGTGAACACCATGTGCGAGGCGAAGGGGCCGAACTTGGCGCGCGCAGCCTGGCGCAGGGCGAGCTGGGTGAGGACGGCGACCACCAGCTCCGCGTCGAGGCCGGAGGCTCGCAGGGCAGAGCCGAGCTCCGGCAGGGGAATCGGGTTGGCGGCCTGCTTGGCCTGCAGGGATTCCAGCAGCTCCCAGCCGGGGGGAGGACAGAATAGGGGTCAGGGCGCTCACCTGCTTATTGTCCCATCTCTTCGGGGGCGAGGCCGTCTGTGGGGCTGTGGTCGGGTGCGGATAGTGCGGGCCGAGTCTCGCCCAGGGTGAACGCGCCTGGCACTCGGCTTGCCCGAGTGCCAGGACCGCGCCTACACTCGTGGAGGAAGCGCGGGAAAACCCGCGACCGGTCCCGCACCTGACCCCCGCGACGGCAGGGAACGGACGAGCACCTTCGTGACAAAAAAGAAAGGGAGCGACAATGTCGATCTCCATCAAGCCCCTCGAGGACCGCATCGTCATCCGCCAGGTTGAGGCCGAGCAGACCACCGCCTCCGGCCTGGTCATTCCGGACACCGCCAAGGAGAAGCCGCAGGAAGGCGAAGTTATCGCCGTGGGCCCCGGCCGCGTGGACGACAACGGCAACCGCATTCCCGTCGACGTCAAGGTCGGCGACGTGGTCATCTACTCGCGCTACGGCGGCACCGAGGTCAAGTACGACGGCCAGGAGTTCCAGATCCTGTCCTCGCGTGACGTGCTGGCGGTCGTGGAGCGCTGAGCGCTTCGCACACTGAACGCTACAGGGGCGGCCCGGAAGGAATCCTTCCGGGCCGCCCTTTTGTTCGTGTCTTCCGCGTCGTGCATCCGTGCGGCGCGAGGCCTCGTATCAGGAAGCGGACTGTGCCGCCTGCTCGAGGATCGTGTTGCGGATGTAGGAGGCGTCCCGGTAACCGCTGACGAACGCCTTGTTGATAAACATCGTGGGCGTGCCGCTGATACCCGCCTGGTGAGCCTGTTCCTTGGCCGCCTTCACCTTGGAGACGGTGTGATCGGCGAGCATCGTTGCGCGGAACTTGTCCAGGTCGGGCACACCCGCCTGGGCCGCGAAGTCGACGAGCGCTTGCTCGGGAGTACTGCGGGTGCCCGGTCGGGTCAGCCGCCGCGTAGACCACGTCGTGGAACTCCCAGAACTTGCCCTGCTCGCCAGCGGCGATGCCCGCCTGCGCGGCCAGGGGAGAGGTCTCGGTGATCTGAGCCAGGTCGTACCACTCCACGCGCAGCGTGCCATCCGCGACGAGGTCAGCCAGCGCCGGGTCGATCTCCTGGGCGTACTTCGTGCAATAGGGGCACGCGAAATCGGAGAAGAGAACCATCGTGACGGGGGCGTTGATATCGCCCTTTGCCTGCGGATCGTCCGCCTGGTGACGCACGAACGACTTCATGATCTCCAGATTGCTCGCGTTCGTCTGGCTGGGAGCCGCAGTCTCCGTATTCTGCGGCATCTGAGCGGCCGCTGTGGGCGTCGCCGCAGGGGTGGCCTGACTCTCCGGAGAGGTGGAGGAGAGCTGGACGCCCATCCATACGCATGCGCCCGCGAGGATCGCCGTGATCGGCGCGGTCACGAAGAAGAGCGTCTTGTACAGGTTGGTCGGGGCGTCCTCGGCCTTGTTCTGTGAGGCCTTGTTGTCGTTGTCAGTCATGCGAGCTCCCGGAGAGGATGGGCGTTTGGGTGGGCAGTAAAAAAGGTGCGGCATCGCGGTGGCGATGCCGCACCGAACAATGGATGCGCGTTAGGAGACGCGGCGACCGCGCCCGGAGGAGCGGATTTCTTCGCGTCGTTCTTCTTCGGTCATTCCACCCCAGATGCCGTAGGGCTCCTGGGCGGCTAGAGCGTAGGACCGGCACTGCTCGATCACCGGGCAGGTTGCGCAGATCGCCTTGGCGTTCGCCGCGCGGCGTCGGCGTGTGGAGCCGCGCTCACCCTCGGGGTGGAAGAACAGCTCGGTGTCCAGGTCACGGCACGCCGCTTCGTACTGCCATTCCCACGCATCGATCATGGGTCCGGGCAGACGGGAGACGTCAGTCATTGGGTGCCTCCTTCATGTCTGTCGTGCCGACATTTTCGGCACACGATGTCGGCAAGAATAGACACTTGCGCGGTAGTTATTCAAGGATCTTTCTCGAATTATGATCCAGTTCTCAGATCGAGTGTGCCCGTGCTGTTAAAACGTGGAGAAATGCGTGGCGCGCAGAGTGAACAGATTGTGAATAACTTTTTGAACAACTTGGGTGTGAGCGTCCTATCCCTTCCTGTGGCGTGCGCGCTGCGAACACGCAAGAATCAGAGCAAGGCACGGACAAGGACCGGAGGGAGCGGACATGCCACGAGCCATACTGGCGCAGTCGGCGCACGCCGACCGCTCCCGCACCATGTCCTCAGTGTCCGATGAACTGGGAGTGTCCCCCTCCACCTGCGCACCTGGGAACGACGCTACGGCCTCGGCCCCGCCCAGCGTGAGACCGGCGAGCGACGTCGCTACCAGCCCGAGGACGTTGACCGTCTGCGCGCCATGATCCACCACGTGCGTGCCGGCATGTCCGCCGCCGAGGCCGCCAAGCGAGCCCTCGCAGAGAGCGCTCTCCTGCCCCGTCGAGGCCCGGCGAACGCCGCCCAGCTGCGCTCCGTCGCCCTCTCCGACGACTACCATCGCCTCGAAGAAGTGATCGAGGCGGCCGTCGCCAGCCATGGCCTCGTCCATACGTGGTCGCGATTCGTCGAACCGACCCTCAAATCCCTGCGCTCCGCTCCGGGCGGCGAACCCATCGGTAGCGCGCCCGCCCTCATGTTGGTCAACGCCTTCCAGCGCGTGTGCCGTTCCGTCTACCAGTCTCGCCCGGCCCGCTCCCTCGTCGGAGGGGACCGCGTCGCGATCATCTCCGACTCGCTCCACGAGACCGCCGCCCAGGTCATCGGCGTCGCTCTGGCCTGGTACGGCTGCGACGCGCGCATGCTCTCCAGCGAAAACTACGGCGGCATCAGCACCACCGAACGCTTCCGCGAGTACGTGCGCGGAGGCGTGCCCGCGCTCACCGTCGTCCTCGGATGTGGTCCCGAGTGTGCGCAAACGGTGGAAAACCTCGTCGCACGATACGGAGTGCCCACGATCATGGTCGGCGCGGACGCCCCCGAAATCCTCTCGCCCCAGGTGCAGCGCGTGCGCACCATCAGCGCCTGCGTCGAGGAGGCTCTCTCGCCCTCCTCGCGCCCCAGGCCGACCTGGAGCTCGTCGGCCGCTCCTGACGCCTTGACGGCTCGCGCGCAATCGCGCCCTCAACTGCGCGCACGCGGCCCCCACCTCCGCCCGCAGCGCTTGGTCAGGTGATACCGTGAAGGCACGTACCGGCAGGAGAACAGTCATGAACGCCCCCTGGAACAACGAAGACCTGCGCCGTGCATTCGACGCCGATTTTGACGCGCTCGTCGCCTTCGCTTCCCGGTCGAAGGCGCGGGTCGGTTTCGCCTTCCTGCGCGCCGACGGTCAGGTGGACCTCGGACGCCCGCTCGACGCGCGCATCAGCGCGCGCATGACGCACGTCTTCGCCCTCGCGCAGATGCGAGGCATTGAGGGGGGCCTCGCACCTGGTCAGCCACGGCCTCGCCGCCCTTATCGGACCCCTGCGCGCTCCGAATGGCTCCTGGTACGCCGAGGTCGTTCCCACGTCAGAGAACAGCGCCACCCCCGTTCCTCGAGCGATCTTCTCTCAGCGCGCCCAGTCGGCGATGATCGGCGCTGCGGCCGCCGCCGTGATGGTCGGGCACGATGAGGCACGCGATCTGCTCGCCGACCTTGAAGCGGACCAGGATCAGCGCTGGTGGGACCCGTGCGCCGGTGCCGTGCGCGAGGAGATCGAGGCCGCGACTGGCAAGCGCTCGCCCCTGCGTCGCCTCTCCACCAACCTCGACACCGCGCAGGCCTACCTGGCGGCCTGGGAAGCGACGGGGGAGCGCGTCTGGTTCGACCGCGCGCGCTCAATCCTGCGACTCGTCGGCGAGATCGCCGCGCGCTGCGGCTTCGCCCTGCCCGACCTCTACGACGAGGAATGGCGACCCCTGCCCGCCTCGGCCGACCAAGCCCCCGTCGAGCTCATCCGCCCCGGAGATACCCTCCCCGGCCTCGGATTCAAAGCCGCTCGCCTCATCGGGCAGGTGCATGCCATTCTCACCCACATGGGTGAGAAGCCCGGCCCGTGGATGATCGACACGGCGATCGCCCTCTACGACCGCGCCCTCGCCGACGGGTGGACGGACGAAGGCGTGGGTGGCATCGTCTACACCCTCGACCCCGCAGGCGTTGTCGCCGCCCCCCAGCGCATGCACTGGGTCGTCTGCGAGGCCGCCAGTGCCGCCCGCGTCCTCGCCGAGGTCGTGGACCCCTCGCGCGCAGAGGACCTCGCCGTCGACTACGCCCGCGCCGTCGCATGGGCCGACTCCCACGCCCGCGCCGGGATGGGACGCTGGATCCATGAAGTCGCGCCCGACGGCTCCGTCTCCATGCTCGTGTGGGAGGGGCGCCCCGACGCCCTCACCGCCGCCCGCATGCTGGCACGAGGCGCCGCCCCGATCCATCTCACAGTCACCGGCGCAACCGCCGCCCGCTCCGCCTCCCAGCCCGCCCCCAGCGCGACCTCCTGAGGGCAGCGCGGGCGCCCCGGCCTCGTCCCATTCATGCCCGGCTGTGGCATATGTGCGGAGGCGAGGACGCGAAAGCGCCACCGACCGCCTACAATTGGCCCATGGGAGAACTCGCAACACATGATCCTTTCGGCCTCACCGGCCTCACCTACGACGACGTCCTGCTCCTTCCCGAGCTCACGGACGTCGTTCCTTCATCCGTTGACACGAGCAGTCGCCTGACGACAAACATCTCGCTGCGCGTCCCGCTCCTGTCCGCCGCCATGGACACCGTCACCGAGGCGCGCATGGCCATCGCCATGGCCCGCCAGGGCGGCATCGGCATCCTCCACCGCAACCTCTCCATCGAGGAACAGGCCGCGCAAGTCCGCCAGGTCAAGCGCAGCGAATCCGGCATGGTCGAGGACCCGGTGACCGTCGGCCCCGACGCCACCATCGACGAACTCGACCGCCTCTGCGGCCACTACCGCGTCTCCGGCCTGCCCGTCGTGAACGAGGACGGCGCCCTCCTGGGCATCATCACGAACCGCGACCTGCGCTTCGTCCCCCAGAGCGAATGGGCCACCTGCGCGTGCGCGACTGCATGACCCCGCGCGACCGCCTCGTTGTTGGCCAGGTCGGCATCTCCCGCGAACACGCCAAGCACCTGCTGGCCGAACACCGCGTCGAAAAGCTGCCCATCGTCGACGAGAACGACCACCTGACCGGCCTCATCACCGTCAAGGACTTCGTCAAGACCGAGCAGTACCCCAACGCCACGAAGGACTCGCGCGGCCGCCTCGTCGTCGGCGCGGCCGTCGGCTACTGGGGTGACACCTGGGAGCGCGCCACCGCCCTGGCCGAGGCCGGCGTGGACGTCCTCGTCGTCGACACCGCCAACGGCGGCGCCCAGCTCGCCCTCGATATGATCCGCCGCATCAAGGCCGACCCGACGTTTGAGGGCATCGACATCATCGGCGGCAACGTTGCCACGACCGAGGGAGCTCAGGCCCTCATCGACGCGGGCGTCGACGCCGTCAAGGTCGGCGTGGGCCCCGGCTCGATCTGCACCACCCGCGTCGTCGCCGGCGTCGGCGTCCCCCCAGATCACCGCGATCCATCTGGCCGCCCAGGCCTGCGGCCCCGCCGGAGTCCCGCTCATCGCGGACGGCGGCCTGCAGTACTCGGGCGACATCGGCAAGGCCCTCGTGGCCGGCGCCGACACCGTCATGCTCGGCTCCCTGCTGGCCGGCTGCGAGGAGTCCCCCGGCGAGGTCGTGTTCACCAACGGCAAGCAGTTCAAGCGCTACCGCGGCATGGGCTCGCTCGGCGCGATGAGCTCGCGCGGTCGCAAGTCCTACTCCAAGGACCGCTACTTCCAGGCCGACGTCACCTCCGACGACAAGATCGTCCCCGAGGGCATCGAGGGCCAGGTGCCCTACACCGGCTCCCTCGCCTCGGTGATCTACCAGCTCGTCGGCGGCCTGCACCAGACCATGTTCTACCTGGGTGCCTCCACGATCTCCCAGGTCAAGGCCAACGGTCGCTTCGTGCGCATCACCAGCGCGGGCCTGCGCGAGTCGCACCCGCACGACGTCCAGATGACGACGGAAGCGCCGAACTACCACTCCTCCTCCGCGAAGTAATCGCAGGTCGAGCGCTCATTGCGGGCGGGAGCAGTCGCTGGGCTGCTCCCGCCCGCGCTATCCTAGGGGTGCGAAAACTCACAACACCGCAAAGGAGCTGCTCAGATGCTCATCCTCATCGATCACGCGAACGTCGATTCCATCGCCAAGACCCTGGAATACCTGCCCATTGACGGCGTGACCACCAATCCGACGATCCTGTACCGCGAGGGCAAGGAACCCCTCGAGGTCCTGCACTCCATCAAGTCGCTCCTGCCCGACGGTGCTCAGTTGCACGTCCAGATCGTCTCCCAGCGCGCCGATGACATGGTTGCCGAGGCCCGCGCCCTGCGCGGCGAGATCGGAGGCAACCTCTTCATCAAGCTCCCCGTCACGCGCGAAGGTTTCGCCGCCATCCCGCGCATCGTGCGCGAAGGCATGCAGGTGACCGCAACCGGCATCCACTCCTCGATGCAGGGCTTCATGGCCGCCAAGGCCGGCGCCCGCTACGTCGCTCCCTACGTCAACCGCATGGACAACTACGGCATCGACGGCGTGCGCGTCGCCTCCGAAATCCACCGCACCCTGCGCTCCTACGAGCTGAAGGCCGACGTCCTGGCCGCATCCTTCAAGAACTCCGAGCAGGTCCTCGAACTGGTCCGCCAGGGCGTGGGTGCTATCACCGCCGCACCCGACGTCCTGGCCGCCCTCATTAAGAACCCTGCGACCGACGCAGCCATCGCAGACCAGAACCGCGACTTCGGCTTCCTCGTCGGCGAGCGCCGCACGTGGCTGGACCTCATCAAGGAAAAGTGAGCTGTGCGTAGAGGCCCGGAGGCGATGTTTCGCCTCCGGGCCTCTCACATACCCGCATTGCTGCTGTGTAACCGGTGGTTCTGGTGGCTGTGCCACCGGTGTTCCGGGCGACTGTGCCACCGGTGTTCCGGGCGCCGTCGGGCCCGCCCGCCCGCTCACCGTCCGCGCCACGAGCTTCGCTCGACGCGTCGCCTCGAAGCCCGGCCAGGCCGCGGCCCCGCCGGCGTCCTCCACACTGGTGGCGCGTTGCGCGTGCCCGGTCAGGCCTTGCGGCCCCGCCGGCGCCCTCTGCATGGGCTTATCCGGATAGGTTGTGCACACGCGGATAGGTTATGCGCATCCGGATAGGTTATGCGCATCCGGATAGGTTACTAAGCTATCCGGATGTTCGTTACCTATCCGGATGTTGCTTACCTATCCGTATGTGAGCTGGCGGCCGATGACCTTGACCTCTCCACTCGAGCGAGCCCGCATTTAGGCTTGTTGCTAAGTGGTGTGACACCACTTAGCCGGGTATTACACCAGTTCGGAGGTGGTGTAATGCTCCCTAACTGGTGTCATGCCCCTTCGTCTGGTCCTGTGTAGGACATGAGGATAGTTCCCTGACAATGTCGCACGTAATTCCCCTGCGGCTATTTCAAACCTTGAATTCGCATCGTTGGAATTGCAACGTTTTGGGCAGCACTCGAAAAATGACCGCGGGAAATTATGTGCGACTTTTATTTGGCCAGGTGCTGTGGTCCCGTTGTGAACCCGGTGGCCCAACACTGGTGGCGCGTGGTGCGTTGCTCGGCCAGGCTCGCCTCACCCCAGTCTTCGCGTTACCTAGCCGCCGCCGCGCCCGCCACGCAGCTCGAACATGCACCGCGCGGAGGACACCTCAGGCACAACGAAAACGGGGGCCGGCGCCCGACCCCCGCTCGTTGCGTTCTTACTCCTGATCGTCGCCGCGGCCTCGCGGCGTGATCTGCGGCCACTCGCGATCGATGTTCGCGTCCTTGCCCTGCTTGCGCAGGTACTTCTCGAAGTCCTCGGCCCAATCCTGGTGAGCCTGGAGCTGGTAGTCCATGAGCTCCAGGGCGCTCATGGAGCCCAGCTGCGGGTACTTATCCACCATGCCGGCGAGCACGTCGAGCGTCATGGCCACGTCGACCTCGGCCGTGTGAGCGTCCGGGGAAGCGACCGCCCCGTAGACGGGCGCCATCTCCGTCAGCGTCTTCTTGCCCTTGCGGAAGCGGTCGAGCTTACGATCCAAGACGAGCGGGTCGACGACCAGCATCGGCGCACCCTCGAGGCGCTCCTCGAAAGACCCCAGGTGGTGGCGGCGCAGCTCCTGGTTCACCAGCGTGATGTCGTACGTCGCGTTGAAGGCGACGACCGGGTATCCGCGCAGCCAGTGCTCGACGATGGAACCGGCCAGCTCGTGCAGGACCTCCTCGATGGGGCGGCCGTCGCGGCGCGCCTGCTCGGTCGTGATGCCGTGGACGGCCGTGGCCTGCTCGGGGATCTCGACGCCCGGGTCGGTCAGCCACGTGGCCACCTGGTCGGGGGCGCTGACGCCGCTGCGGTAGGAGGCGCCGTCGATGCGCAGCACCAGCGCGGCGGTGACGAGGCGGTCCTTGAGTGCGCGCACGCCCGTCGTCTCGGTGTCAAAACCCATCCATGGGTCGTCGATCCAGCTCATGATTGCTCCTCGCCTTGCCGGTGACTCCAGTGTGGCAGAGGGCGGGCACATCTGCGTCCCGGAGGCAGTGGAAGCGTGCTGGAGGCAGTAGAATCGGGTCATGAGCGACGAAGTGGAAATCGGTCGTGGCAAGCGCGGGCGCCGCGCCTACACGCTGGACGATATCGCCCTCGTGCCCGCGCGGCGCACCCGGGATCCCGAAGACGTCAACGTGGGCTGGCAGATCGACGCTTACCACGTCGACATTCCCGTGATGGCGGCCCCGATGGACTCGGTGATGAGCCCGGAGACGGCGATCGCCTTCGGCCGCCTCGGTGGTATCGGCGTGCTCGACCTGGATGGCCTGTGGACCCGCTACGAGGATCCGACCCCGATCCTTTGAGCGCATCTCCCACCTGGGCGAGGAGGAGTCGATCGCGTCCCTCCAGCGCATCTATTCGGAGCCGATTAAGCCGTCGCTGATCACCGCGCGCCTCAAGCAGCTGCGCGAAGCCGGCGTGGTGGTCGCCGGCAAGCTCTCACCCCAGCGCGTGCAGAAGTACTGGCGCGCGGTCGTGGACGCGGGCGTTGACCTGTTCATCATTCGCGGCTCGACCGTGTCCGCCGAGCATGTCTCCTCGCGCAGCGAGCCCCTCAATCTCAAGCGTTTCATCTACGAGCTGGACGTCCCCGTCATCGTCGGTGGCGTGTGTACGGATGCGGCGGCTCTGCACCTGATGCGTACGGGCGCGGCGGGTGTCCTCGTCGGTTTTGGCGGGGGAGCGGCGCACTCGACGCGCCAGTCCCTGGGCGTGCACGCGCCCATGGCGACGGCGATCGCGGACGTGGCGGCAGCCCGTCGCGACTACATGGACGAGTCTGGCGGCCGCTACGTGCACGTCATCGCGGACGGCGGCATTGGCCGCTCCGGTGACCTGTCGCGCGCGATTGCGTGCGGCGCGGACGCTGTCATGCTGGGTGCTGCCATCGCCCGCGCGGAGGAGGCTCCCGGGCGCGGCTGGCACTGGGGGTCGGAGGCGACGCACCCGGATATGCCGCGCGGCCAGCGCGTCCACGTGGGTACGACGGGCACGCTTGAGCAGATCCTCTATGGCCCCTCGACGCGCGCGGATGGTTCGCTGAACTTCATTGGCGCGCTCAAACGGACCATGGCCTCGACGGGATACTCGGAGGTCAAGGATCTGCAGCGCGCCCAGGTGGTCGTCTCCCCGTACTCGGCGTCCTAACCTTCGTTCGCTCCGCGACGAGGCCGGGGCCGGGTATGCCGAGGCCGGGGGCACGCCGCGACGTCGGCTCAGTTTGACGAGGCCGGGACCGCTTCGCGCTGTCGGGTGCACGCTCGCCCGCAAACGCCTTGTATTTTCGGGAATATTCTCAACATCTTCCGCACACGTGTGCATGTGATTACACTTGTCATAACTCGTGTTGCCGTTGGTAAAGACGCCTGCGGCACGGGGCTGGTCGGCCCCTCACGGTGAGGTGAGGTTGAGAGGACATCCCGATGAAGTGCGGGACACGATCACTAGCTGTACTCGGCGCGCTCGCGCTCTCCGCGATGGGGCTTGTTCCCTCTGCCTGGGCGGCCGATGCGGGCCAATCGGGTGCGGTGGAAGCAAGCCAGTCGGGAGCTGCGCAGACTGAGGGCACGCAGACCCAGTCAGGTGCGGCGCAGCCTGAGGAGCCGACGCAGCCCGCTCAGTCTTCCGCCCCCGAGACTTCCGCGCAATCGGGCGATGCCAGCCCAGGCCTCGTCGATACGCCGATCCCTGGCATCCAGGCCGTGGGTGCGGGGGATGATTCCGCGATGGTGGGGGCCACCGTGACGACGCTTGGCGTTGTGACCGCCGCGTACCCGGCCGCCGAGTCCGGCTTGGACGCGACGCTGGACGGCTACACGATCCAGACACCCGGCTCGGGCGGCGCGTGGGATGAGGGACGCGCGAGTTCGGATGCTCTGTTTGTCTACGCGGGGAGGAACGGCCAGGTTCCAGCGGTCGGAACGTGTGTGCGCGTCACCGGAACGGTTGGTGAGTTCCCCGCGACGACCGCGAAGGGAAACCCGCAGAGCCTCACCCAGTTGGCGGCGACCTCCGTGAGTAACGTCGAGGGCTGCCAGGCGTGACCCCTACGCCGGTGACCGGCGTCCCGACCCCCGATCAGGCGGAGCCCTACGAGTCGATGCTCCTGGCTCCCCAGGGCACGTGGACCATCACCGACAACTACCAGACGAACCAATACGGCACCCTCGCCCTCACCCCGGGTGAGAGCCCGCTGCGCTCGGCCACCGACGTGGTCGCTCCCGGGCAGGCGGCCCGCGACTACGAGGCCGCCAATGCTGCGCGCGTCATCGCCCTCGATGATGGCACGAACACGAACCTGCTGAAGGGGGCCGCCACCGAGGCCGCCTACGCCTACCTGGCCAACGGCTCGCCCGCACGCGTCGGCTACCACGTGTCCTTCGCGGGGCCGGTTGTCCTTTGAACCCCGGCACGGGTCCTTCGTTTTCCAGCCAACCTCCATGGTCGCTGGGCATCCGGACCGCTCGCCCGTCACCATCACGGGGCAGCGTCCGAGTGCCCCCACGGTCGGTGGCGACACGCGCGTGGCGACCTTCAATGTCCTCAACTATTTCTCCGACCTGGGCGTGGATGAGGCCGGATGCACGGGCTACCCGGACCGCACGGGTGCCTTCGTGACGGCGAAGAAGTGCAAGGTGCGCGGCGCGTTCTCGCGCGAGGCCTTCGCGAACCAGGAGGCCAAGATCGTCTCGGCGATCAACACCTTGGGGGCCGACGTGGTCGCCCTGGAGGAGATCGAAAACCCGGTGGCCGTGGGTGTGGGAACCGACCGCGACGCGTCTCTGGCGCGCCTCGTCGAGGCCCTCAATAAGGCGGCGGGGGCGGGAACGTGGGCGTACGTGCCCTCGCCCAAGACCGTTCCCGCGGCCGAGGACGTCATCCGCGTTGCGTTTATCTACAAGTCGGCGACCGTCGCACCCGTCGGTGAGTCGCTTATTGACGACGACCCGGCGTTCACGGGCCTGGCGCGCCAGCCTCTCGCTCAGGAGTTTGCGCGCGTCACCACCGAGCGATCCGCACCCGCATCCTTCGTGGTCATCGCCAACCACTTCAAGTCGAAGGGATCCGTCCCCGAGGGCGCGGGCGAGGGTAACGTCGACAACGGTGATGGGCAGGGAAACGCGAACGCGATCCGCGTCGCCCAGGCGCAGGCGCTGGCATCCTTCACCGCTCGCTTCTCGGACAAGCCGACCCTGCTCGTCGGCGACTTCAACTCCTACTCCCAGGAGGACCCGATCAAGGTCCTCGAAACTGCGGGCTGGGCGCACGTGTCGGGCACGGGGGAGGCCTCCTACGTTTACTCGGGGCGCTCGGGATCCCTCGACCACGTCTTTGCCAACGCGGCCGCTAAGCCGCTCCTCGCGGGGGTGACCAGCTGGGCCGTCAACGCCCAAGAATCCATTGCCTTCGAATACTCACGGGCCGGTATGAACGCTCACCTGGCCGTCGAGGCGGACAACCCCTACCGCTCCTCGGATCACAACCCCGAGCTCATCGGGCTCACTCTGGGCGGCGGAGAGGACCCAGCTCCGGCGCCGAGCGCCGACCCATCCGCCGCCCCAACTGAGGCGCCCAGCCCGGCCCCGGCCTCGTCCCAAGCCCCGTCCCCGGCGCCCCAGCGCGGCCTCTCCCAGGGGACCACGACCTCGCCCCGCACGACGCCCACGCGCCAGACCCGCACTCCAAGCAACCTGCCGCGCACCGGCACCGATGCCGACCGAGCGGTGGGCTTGGGTGTCCTCCTCGCCGCAGCGGGCGGCGGCCTCCTCCTCGTCGCGCGTTGCGTTCGCCGCCGCGGCTGACCCCACGAACTCCCCACGCACAATGCAGGACGCGGCGCCGCGCCGCCCCGATGAAAGGAACACACCCATGCACAGACCATGGACTCGACTCGCGCTCGCCTCGGCGGCCGCCCTCTCCCTGGCGTCTCTGCCAGCCGCAGCGCTCGCGGCCGGGCAGGACGAGGCCTCACCGGACGGGGCCGCGCCGATCACCCTCGACCTCTACACCCTGACGGACGTGCACGGACACATCCAGCAGGTCACCAAGAAGGGCGTCGTGCGCGAGGCCGGGCTGCCCGCGATGAACTGCTACCTGAAGAAGGCACGCGCGACGAACCCCAACTCCTCGTTCACGCTGCTGGGCGACAACATCGGCGCATCCCCCTACATTTCGGGCGCGCTCAAGGACAACCCGACCATCGCGGCGCTCAACACGATGGATCCCCTGGCTTCGACGATTGGCAACCACGAGCTGGACATGGGACAGGCCGTCTTCAAGCAGCGCGTCGACGGCTCCAATCCGAGCGAGTTCGTGCAGGCGACCTTCCCGTACCTGGGGGCCAACATCGAGGGCATGGGCACCTACGGTGACGGCATCCCGTATCTGGGGGACTACAAGGTGTGGACGTCGCCCTCGGGCATGAAGGTGGCGTTCATCGGTGCAATTGCGCAGGACGTGCCCTACAAGCTGAGCCCCGGCACGACGGAGGGCCTGACCTTTAGCGACCCGATCGCGCGCATCAACTCCCTGGCTGCGAAGTTGAAGACCAGCGGACAGGCGGACGTCGTCATCGCCATGCTGGACGACGACGTGAAGAACAACTACACGAAGGTCGGCAAGGACGTCGACGGCCTCATGGGCGGGGACACGCACGTTCCCTACGAGTTCGACCACGTCAACTCGGTCGAGGCCTTCAACTCCGCGAACCCACGCCTGGCGGGCATCGCGTCGGGCTCCTACACCGACAACCTGGGCCTCATCCGCCTGACGATCGACCCCGCGACGCGCCAGGTGACCAGTGCGGACTCGATCCTCATCCCGGCCGCCGAGGTCGCCCAGTGCGGTGCGGACCCCGATACTCAGGCCATCGTCGATAAGGCCGAGGCCGACTCGAAGGAAGCCCGGCAAGCGCGTCGTCGCTACCGGATACACGACACCTTTCATGCGCGGCGTTTTCACGACCCCCGACGGGCTGACCGAGCCGGGTTCGAACCGCGGTATCGAGTCCTCCCTCGGTGACCTGGTGGCCGACTCCCTGCGTGAAACCATCCTTACCCCGGACGGAAAGAGCGTCGACGTCGGCATGATCAACGCGGGAGGCCTGCGCGCCGACCTGGTGCCGAACGAGGACGGGACGATCACCTACGCGCAGACATACGAGGTCGAGCCCTTCTCCAACGAGCTCGGCTACGTCACCCTCAAGGGATCGGACCTCAAGGATGCGCTCGAGCAGCAGTGGAAGACGGACCTGAACTCGCAGAACTCCCGGCCCATGCTCAAGCTCGGCCTATCCTCGAACGTGCACTACACCTATGACCCGGCGAAGCCCTACGGGGAGCGCATCACGTCGGTGACGATCAACGGCGAGCCGCTGAAGGCCGACGCGACGTACACGGTCGGGTCCGTGACCTTCCTGCTCGCTGGCGGCGACTCCTTCGACGCGCTGACCCGCGGGGGGGAGCGGCCACCACGAATGGAAACCTGGACCGCGACTCCTTCAATGCCTACCTGGGTGCGCATTCGGGGACGGCGGCTCGCTCCCTCCAGGACACGGGCGGCCTGACGCCGCGCGAGGCAAAGTCCTCGATCGGCCTGACCCTGCCCAGCGAGGCGGTCGCCGACGGCTCGACCGTGACGATCCCGCTGCGTGGCCTGTCCTTCTCCGAGGGGCCGTCCATCACCACGAAGGTGCGCGTGAGTGCCGGGGGAGCGCAGGCCGTGGCCGAGGTCGATAACTCCCTCGTGGATGCGCATGCCTCCGACGCTGCCTCGGTCATCACGACGGACGGCGCGGGCCAGGCGAGCGTGGACGTGACGGTCGTCGGAGCCTGCGAGGGCAAGGCCGCTGGCGAGGTTGTTAACGTGCCCGTTACGGTTGCCACGGACTTCGCGACGGTCGTCGAGGCCTCGGATGGCCTGACGATCCCCGTGACCTGTGCCGGTACGTCGGCACCCGCCCCGAGCCCCTCGGCCGATGCTGCGGGTGGTTCCCAGTCTGGCACCCAGGCGCCAGCTCCGACGCAGCACAAGAACGCGAAGGCTCCCAAGAGCTCCCTGGCCCGCACGGGCGCGGACACGGAGGGCCTGGTCGGAGCGCTGTTTGTCGGTGCGATCGGTGTTGCCGGGCTGGTCGCCCGTCGCCGCGCCAATCGTTACCAAAGCGAGAACAAGTAGCCCTTGACAGGCGCGGAGGCGGCGCGAGACACTCGGATCAGACGTAAAAGTCGATCATGACAAATGTTCGCGCAATGGCTGCGCGGACACGATCCGCGGCTCGCGCCGCCACCGGTTCAAGGAAGAATCCACATCAACGGAGGAAAACACTCATGAAGCACCTCACGAAGCTCCTCGCCGCGGCGGGAGTCGCAACCCTCGCCTTGGCCGGCTGCGGTGGCGGCGGAGGGGCCACCACCAGCCAGTCCACGGGGACGAAGGACGCCAGCTCGTTCAAGGCCTGCGCGGTCTCGGACGCCGGCGGCTGGGACGATAAGTCATTCAACGAGTCCGCCTATGACGGCCTCAAGGCCTCCCAGTCCAGCCTCGGTATCCAGATCAACACGGCCGAGTCCAACTCGGACGCCGACTTCAACCCGAACGTGGAGTCCATGGTCTCCGACGGCTGCAACCTGATCATCGGCGTCGGCTTCAACCTGGAGAAGGCCATCCACACTTCCGCCGACGAGAACAAGGACCTGCACTACGCCCTCGTCGACTCCAGCTTCAACGATGGCAACAACAACACGGTGACGGTGGAGAACGCGCGCCCGCTGCTCTTCAACACGGCCGAGGCCGCCTACCTGGCGGGCTACGTCGCCGCGGGCATGACGAAGACCGGCAAGGTCGCGACCTTCGGTGGCATCCAGATCCCCTCGGTGACGGTGTTCATGGACGGCTTCGCCGATGGTGTTGCGGCCTACAACAAGGCCAAGGGGACGAGCGTCCAGCTGCTCGGCTGGGACAAGGCCACGCAGAACGGCTCCTTTACGCAGTCCTTCGACGATCAGACGCTGGGCAAGGAGCAGGCGCAGCAGTTCATCTCCCAGGGTGCGGACATCATCATGCCCGTCGCGGGCCCGGTCGGCCTGGGTGCTGCTGCGGCCGCCAAGGCGGATGGAAACACCTGGATCATCGGCGTTGACTCCGACTGGTACGAGGCGAACCCCGACTACTCCTCGATCGTGCTGACCTCGGTCATGAAGGAGATCGGCGCCTCGGTCGAGCAGGCGATTCAGGACTCCGTGAACGGTAAGTTCAGCGCGACCCCGTACGTGGGCACCCTGGCCAACGGCGGTGTCTCGATCGCTCCGTTCCACGATTTCGACGACAAGGTGTCCGCTGAGCTGAAGGCGGATCTGAGCAAGCTCACGGACGACATCAAGTCCGGCAAGCTCGTGATCGAATCGCAGAACGCCCCGAAGTGATGCGATGCGTGTGGGGCTGGCGGCGGTGACGCTGTCGGCCCCACACGGGCATCGGGGCGGGGTGCGCCCACCGGCTGGGGAAGGTCGAAGGAATGAAATTAGAGCTGCGGGGGATCACGAAGAGGTTTGGTCCCCTCATCGCCAATGACTCGATTGATTTAACGATCGAGGAGGGGCATATTCACGCCCTGCTCGGAGAGAATGGCGCGGGCAAGTCCACGCTCATGAACGTCTTGTACGGCATGCACGCACCCGATGAGGGTGAAATTCTCATCGACGGTACGCCCGTGACGTTCAAGGGGCCGGGAGATGCGGTCGCGGCGGGTATCGGCATGGTGCACCAGCACTTCATGCTGATCCCTGTTTTCACGGTCGCGGAGTCGATTGCCCTGGGTTTTGAGCCGACCGGCCCGGCGGGGATTATCAGCCAAGAGCGCGCACGGCGCACGGTGCGCGAGGTGTCGGCGCGTTTCGGCTTCGACCTGGACCCGGATGCCCTCATTGAGGATCTGCCCGTGGGCGCTCAGCAGCGGGTGGAGATCGTCAAAGCCCTGTCGCGTCAGGCGAAGGTCCTCATCCTCGATGAGCCGACGGCCGTGCTGACCCCTCAGGAGACGGATGAGCTGATGACGATCATGCGTCAGCTCGCCGATGCCGGGACCTCGATCGTGTTCATCACCCACAAGCTGCGCGAGGTGCGCGCCGTGGCCGACGAGATCACGGTCATTCGCCGCGGCCGGGTCGTGGGGCACGCGTCCCCGAGCGATTCCGAGGCCTCGTTGGCCACGCAGATGGTGGGACGCGAGGTGCTCATGCGCGTGGAGAAGGATCCCGCGCGTCCCGCTGGCGGCGGTCTAGTCTTCGAGGACGTGTCCCTGCTGGGCGCGGGCGGCGTGCCGCTTCTCGACCACGTGTCCTTCGACGTTCCCCGCGGCGAGATCCTCGCGGTCGCAGGCGTGCAGGGCAACGGGCAGACGGAGCTGGCGGAGGTGATCCTGGGCCTGCGCAGCCCCGACAGCGGCGTCATCCGCCTCGAGGACGCGGACATTACGCGTGCGAAGCCGCGTCAGTCCCTGGACGCGGGAGTCGGTTTTATCCCCGAGAACCGCTCGACGGATGGCATCATCGCTTCGTTTTCGATCGCGGATAACCTGGTGTTGGACCAGTTCCGCTCCTCGGCTTTCGCCTCGTTCGGCTCCCTGAAACGCGGCGCGATTGCGCGTAACGCCCGCGACAAGGAAGCGGAGTACGACATCCGCCTGACCTCGATTGAGGATCCCGTGTCCTCCCTGTCGGGCGGCAATCAGCAAAAAGTGGTCGTCGCCCGAGAGATGTCGCGCGACCTGACGCTGCTCGTCGCCAACCAGCCGACGCGCGGCGTGGATGTCGGTTCGATTGAGTTCATTCACCGTCGGATCGTGGACGTGCGAGACCAAGGCTGCGCGGTCCTGCTTATTTCGTCGGAGCTCGACGAGGTTGTCTCGCTGGCGGACCGTATCGCCGTCATGTATCGCGGCCGCATCGTGGGCATCGTCCCAGCTGACACGGGCCGCGACGTCCTCGGCCTGATGATGGCGGGCGTCCCCTTGGACGAGGCCGTGGCCGCCTCCTCGGATTCCGCTCACGATGATGGGGCACATAGGAAGGAGGAACAATGAGCGCGCGCACGAGTAACGGGCCGGGCATCCTCACCCGGATCTTTGGCTCGCAGTGGTTCGTCTCGGTGCTGGCCGTCCTCATTGCGTTTGTGATCGGTGCGGTCCTCATCGCGCTGTCGGGCGCATCCGTTCTGGACGCCTACTACGCGATGTTCCGCGGGTCGATCATCGACCCCAATGCGGCGACCTTCGTCCGCCAGATCAAGCCTCTGACGGACTCCCTGTTCTATTCGATCCCGCTGATTATTTCGGGCCTGGGCCTGGCGCTCGGTTTCCGGGCGGGGCTGTTCAACATCGGCGGTAAGGGCCAGATCATCGTCGGAGCGCTCGCGGCCGTGTGGGTGGGCTTCGCGGTGAACCTACCGCCCGTTGTGCACACGCTGGTGGCCCTCCTCGTCGCGATTATTGCGGGTGGTCTGTACGGCGGCATCGCGGGCGTCTTGAAGGCGAAGACGGGCGCGAACGAGGTGATCGTGACGATCATGCTCAACTCGATCGCGACGCTGGGTCTGGGATACACGCTCACGCAGAAGGCGTGGCAGGTGCCCGGTTCGAACCAGCCGGTGACGCCGAAGGTTGCGGACAGCGCGGCTCTCGCGCGCCTGCTATCCGCCCCCTTCAAGCTGCATGTCGGTTTCATCGTCGCCCTGGTTGCGCTCGCGTTCTTCTGGTGGCTGATCGAGCGCTCGACGCTGGGGTTCCAGATTCGCGCGGTCGGCGCGAACGCGGCAGCCGCCCGTACGGCAGGCATATCGGTCGAGCGCATCACGGCGATCACGATGGTCCTCTCGGGTGCGTTCCTCGGCTTGGCTGGTGCGAACGAGGCCTTGGGAACCATCGGGTACGTCTCGCGTGACGTGGCCGGTTCGATCGGCTTCGACGCGATCACGGTGGCCCTGCTGGGGCGCAACAAGACGTGGGGAACATTCGGTGCGGGCCTCCTCTTCGGGGCTTTCAAGGCGGGTGGCTACACGATGCAGGCCAAGGGCGTGCCGATCGACATGATCCTGATTCTGCAGTCGGTGATCGTCCTCCTGATTGCCGCGCCGGCGCTGGTGCGCTGGCTGTTCCGTCTGCCCGATGTGCGCGCGCTGGCCGCGCAGACGCGAAAGGGGAACGCTGATGAGCACAAGTGAGTCCACCGTGGTCGCGCAGGTTGAGGCGAAGCGCTCCTGGAAGCTGCCCGGCATCTACGTGGCGGCCTGCGTGCTGCTCGTCGTCTTCGCGGCGGCTGCCCGAGGCGACATGACGCTGCGCCTGAACGACAAGTCGCAGTCGTATACGATCCCCGACATCGTCACCGCGGGTGCCCCCATCGTGTGGGTGCTCGCCGTCCTGACGATCGCGATTACCGCGTGGACGGTTGTGGCGACCCTGCGGCGCATCACCCAGCCCGCGTGGGCGCGCGTCGGCGGGATGGCCGTCGTCGGGTTGTCGACGATCCTGGGATTCCTGTTCTACGCGGGCTCCGGGTCGACGGGCGTCGTCACCCTGACCTCGACCCTCGTGTCCACCGTGGCGATCTCGACGCCGCTCATCTTCGGTTCCCTCTCGGGCGTCGTTTCGGAGCGCGTCGGCGTCGTTAATATCGCGATTGAGGGCGATCTGCTCGTCGGCGCGTTTGCGGGCGTGATGGCGGCCTCGTACTTCCAGACCCCCTACGCGGGCCTCGTTGCTGCCCCCCTCGCGGGCGCGGCCCTGGGGTCCCTGCTGGCGCTCTTCTCCGTCAAGTACGGGGTCGACCAGATCATCGTCGGCGTCGTCCTGAACGTCCTGGCGCTGGGCCTGACGACGTTCTTCTACGGGACGATCATGAAGAACTCCCCCCGGGAGCCTGAACACCAACCAGTTCTCGCTGTCCGACATCAAGATTCCCGGCCTCTCCGAGATCCCGATTGTCGGCCCGGTCCTGTTCAACCAGTCGATCCTCGTGTACCTGATGTACGCGGCCGTCATCGCCCTGGCGTTCTTCCTGTTCCGTTCGCGCTGGGGGCTGCGCCTGCGAGCCTGCGGTGAGCACCCGCGCGCCGCCGATACCGTCGGTATCAACGTGGGGCGCACGCGCACTCTCAACACGATCCTCGGCTCGTCGTTCGCGGGCTTGGGCGGCGCGTTCTTCACGATCGGTTCCGGCCTGGCCTTCACGGATAACATTTCCGCGGGCAACGGCTATATCGCCCTGGCCGCCATGATCCTGGGCAAGTGGAACCCGCTGGGTGCCATGGGCGCGGCCGTCATGTTCGGTTTCGCGCAAGCCCTGGCGCGCATGCTGCCCAACATCGAGCCCGCGATCCCCGCGGACCTCGTGTCGATGATCCCCTACGTGGTCACGATCGTGGCCGTCGCGGGCTTCGTCGGCAAGTCGCGCGCGCCCGCCGCCGAGAACATCCCCTACGTGAAGTGAGAATCCGCATGGATCCAACAGATATTGACTGGGAGGCGCTGCTGGCCGAGGCTATCGAAGCCATGCGCCGCGCCTATTGCCCCTACTCGAACTTCCCCGTGGGCGCCGCGGGCCTGACGGCAGACGGCTGGCTTGTCAGCGGCTGCAACGTCGAAACGCCGGCTACGGGGTCACCCTGTGCGCCGAATGCGGCATGGTCTCCGACCTTATCCGTTCCGGTGGAGGCACCCTAGTCGCGGTCGTCGCCGTCAACGGCAACGAGGAGCCGGTGGCCCCGTGCGGGCGCTGCCGCCAGCTCATCTACGAGCACGGCGGGCCCTCCTGCCTGGTCCTCATGCCTGGCGGCGTCGCCCCGATGACCGAGGTGCTGCCCGGCGCGTTCGGACCCCACGATCTGTCGAGCGTCGCCCAGGCGGCCCCGGCCTCGTCGGAAGAGAAAGAAGGACACGATGGCTCTCTTTGATGCCGTTGACATCATCCGCGTCAAGCGCGACGGGGGAGTGCTGAGCCCCGACCAGATCGACTGGACGATCGACGCCTACACGAAGGGCGTCATCAAGGACGAGCAGATGGCCGCCCTGGCCATGGCGATTTTCCTGCGCGGCATGGACCGGGGCGAGATTGCCCGCTGGACGGACGCGATGATCCGCTCGGGCGCGCGCATGGATTTTTCCGGCATCGGTAAGCCGACGGCCGACAAGCATTCCACGGGCGGCGTGGGCGACAAGATTACGCTGCCGCTGGCGCCGCTGGTCGCGTGCTTCGGCGTGGCCGTCCCGCAGCTGTCGGGTCGAGGCCTGGGGCACACGGGAGGCACGCTCGACAAGCTCGAGGCGATCCCCGGGTGGCGCGCGCAGCTGAGCAACGACGAGATCATGACTCAGCTGGGGCAGGGCTGCGGCGCGGTCATCTGCGCGGCGGGCTCGGGCCTGGCGCCCGCCGACAAGAAGCTCTACGCGCTGCGCGACATCACATCGACCGTGGAGTCGATCGCGCTGATCGCCAGCTCCATCATGAGCAAGAAGATCGCCGAGGGCACGGGAGCCCTCGTCCTGGACGTCAAGGTCGGATCGGGCGCCTTCATGAAGGACCTGGACGCCGCGCGCGAGCTCGCCCGCACGATGGTGGACCTCGGCCGCGACGCGGGGGTCGCCACGCGTGCGCTGCTCACTGACATGTCCGTGCCGCTGGGACGAAAGATCGGCAACGCCCTCGAGGTGGAGGAATCCGTCGAGGTTCTCGCTGGAGGCGGCCCCGCCGACGTCGTCGAGCTGACCTGCGAGCTGGCGCGCAACATGCTCGACCTCGCGGGGGTCCGCGACGCCGACGTGGAGGCCGCGCTGGCGGACGGGCGCGCGATGGACCGCTGGCGCGCGATGATCCGCGAGCAGGGCGGCGACCCGGACGCGCCGCTGCCGCGCGCCGCGCACACCCACCAGGTCCTCGCCGAGGCCGGGGGAACCGTCGTCGGCATGGATGCCCTGTCCGTGGGCGTGGCCTCGTGGAGGCTGGGCGCAGGCCGCGCCGTCAAGGAGGATCCGGTCCAGGCGGGCGCCGGCATCGAGATCCACGCCAAGCCGGGGGAGCGCGTCGCGGCGGGTCAGCCTCTGCTGACGCTCCACACCGACGACGAGTGGCGCATCGAGCGCGCACTGGAGTCGCTCTCGGGCGCGATCGAGATCGCGGACGGGGTCACCCCCGAGCCGCGCAGAGTCGTCCTGGAGACGGTGTCCTAACGCCGGGGAATCGCGAGCACGCAGGGAGGAGGAATCGTGGAAAGGCGTGACGAACAGTCGATCGAGGCCGTCAAGCTCTACTACCAGCAGGGACTGAGCCAGGCCGAGGTCGCCACCCGCATGGGTTTGTCGCGCCCCACGGTCGCCAAACTCCTTGCCCGTGGCCGTGAGCGCGGCTTCGTGACCATCGAGATCCACGATCCCCGCGAGGATGCCTCGGAGATCGCCCTGCGCTTGGAGAAGCGCTTCGGCTTTGGCGAGCGTGCGCGTCGCCCACGGCCGCAATATGACCGAGGGTGAGGCCATCGAGCAGGTTGGCCGCGTGGGTGCGGATGTGGTGACTCAGCTCGTGCGCGACGGCATCAGCGTGGGGATTTCCTGGGGGCGCACGATGAGTGCGCTCGCGGCTCACCTGACGCGCGCCCCTCGTCAGGGGGTGCGCGTCGTGCAGCTCAAGGGCGGGACGTCGTTTTCTGAGCGGGCGACGCACGATTTTGAGATCATGCGGGCGTTTTGCGAGGCTTTCGATGCGCAGCCGCGCTACCTGCCGCTGCCGGTGATTTTCCAGGACACGGCGATGCTTTCGATCGTGCGCCGCGACCGGGCGATTGAGCGTGTCTTGCAAGAGGGGCGCGGAGTGGACGTGGCGGTCTTTACGGTGGGGGCGCTGGGGCGCGAGGCCCTCTCGCTGAACCTTGGCCAGCTCGAGGACGACGAGGTGGAGGCGCTCCTGCGCGACGCGGTCGGGGACGCGTGTTCGCGATTTTTTACGCGCGAGGGCGCGGTTGCCCTGGCCTCGGTCGACGGCCGCACGGTCGGTATCACGCTCGAGGAGCTGCGCGCTCGCCCCGTACGGGTGCTGGTTGCAGGTGGGCGAGTCAAAGCGGAGGCGCTGGAGACGGCGCTGCACATGGGGTTGGCCACGCACCTCGTGGTCGATCAGGACCTGGCCCTTGCTCTGCTGGAGAGGCAGGAGAGGGTAATCCCGCGTGGGGCGTTCGAGGACGCCCCGGGCGGATGAGAACATTTGTCAAAGCATTCATTGACACATTTCAATTGCACGGCATAGCCTTGCGACAAGGGTAAAGAAGCCTCGACGGAGCCCCGGCTCCTCGACACCACAGGAGGACACATGCGCTCGACACCGCACATCAACCCCACCGCCCCCATCGCGCCGACGATCCTCCTGCCCGGAGACCCGCTGCGCGCCAAGTTCATCGCCGAGACCTACCTGGAGGATGCGCGCCAGTTCAACGCGGTGCGTAACATGCTGGGCTACACCGGCACCTATCGCGGCACCCCGGTGTCCGTCATGGGCTCGGGCATGGGCATCCCGTCGATCTCGCTGTACGCCCACGAGCTGATCCACGAGTTCGGCTGCACGCGCCTCGTGCGCGTGGGAACGTGCGGTGCCCTGCAGCCAGATGTCAACCTGTACGACGTCGTGGTCGCCCAGGCCGCCTGCTCGAACTCGGCCTTCCTGGACCAGTACCAGATCCCCGGCTCCTACGCGCCGATCGGCTCCTTCCGCCTCATTGAGGACGTGGTGCGCCGCGCCCGCGAGGCCGACGTGCCGATCCACGTGGGTAACATCCTCTCCTCCGACACGTTCTACAACGCGAATCCGACCTTCAACGAGGCCTGGCAGCGCATGGGCGTGCTCGCGGTCGAGATGGAGTCTGCGGGCCTGTACGCGACGGCCGCTCACGCGGGTGTCGAGGCCGTGGGTATCTTCACGGTCTCGGACTCCCTGGTGACGGGCGAGGCTACGGACGCCCAGGCGCGTCAGACCTCCTTTACCACCATGATGGAGCTGGCCCTGCCTCTGGCCCAGCTGTGATGCGACAAGAAAGTAGTTCCATGAAGAAGCGTGACGTGGCCGCACTCATCGACCACACGATCCTCAAGCCCGAGGCCACCAAGGCGGACGTGGCGCGCATCGTCGAGGAGGGGGGCCGCGGCCGGTACCTTCTCGGTGTGCGTGTCCCCCTCGATGCTGCCCCTCGACGTTCCCGAGGGCCTGAAGGTCGCCTGCGTGGTCGGCTTCCCCTCGGGCGCGGTCAAGCCCCAGGTCAAGGCCTTCGAGGCTGCCCAGGCGGTCGCCGACGGCGCGGACGAGATCGACATGGTCATCAACATCGAGCTGGTGAAGGACGCGCGCCTCCACGAGCTCGAGGAGGAGATCGCGGCCGTGCGTCGCGTCGTCCTGCCCCGCGCGTCCTCAAGGTCATTATCGAGTCCGCCGCGCTCACCGACGACGAGATTGTCGCCGCGTGCACGGCCTCGATGGCTGCGGGTGCTGACTTCGTGAAGACCTCGACGGGATTCCACCCCGCGGGCGGTGCCTCGACCCACGCGGTCGCCCTCATGCGCGCCACGGTCGGCGACGCCCTGGGGGTCAAGGCCTCGGGTGGTATCCGAGACGCCGAGACAGCCGTGGCCATGATCGAGGCCGGAGCCTCCCGCCTGGGCGTCTCTGCGACGACGGCCATCCTGGCAGGACTGGAGGACTGAGACGATGGAGCTGCTCGAGCGCGCCCGCCAGTGGGCGAGCCACGACCCGGACCCGGCCACGGCCTCGGCCCTGAGCGCCGACATTGAGGCCGCGGAGCGCGGCGACGAGGAGGCGGCGGCCCGCGTGGGCGCGGCCATGAACGGCCCCCCCTCCAGTTCGGCACCGCGGGCCTGCGCGGCGTGGTCGGTCCGGGCGAGTCCCGCATGAACCTCGCGGTCGTCATCCGCGCGACCGCTGGCCTGTGCGAGGTCGTCAAGTGCCACGCGACGGGCACCCCCACGCTGGTCGTCGGCTGCGACGCCCGCTACGGGTCCTCCGAGTTCGCCACGGCCGCCTGCCGCGTCGCCTCGGCTGCGGGGGTGCGTGTCCTCGCCCTGCCCCAGGCCAACCCGACGCCGCTGACCTCCTTCTCGATGCTGCACTTCGACGCGGACGCGGGTGTCATGGTGACCGCCTCGCACAACCCCGCCCCCGACAACGGCTACAAGGTCTACCTGGGTGGCAGCGTCGTCCAGGGCGATGGGCGCGGCGTGCAGATCGTCCCGCCTTTTGACGCCGAGATCGCGGCCGCCATCGAGGCCGCGCCGCCCGCGGATGAGGTCCCGATGAACGATGACCTCATCGAGGCCGTGGACCCGCGCGAGGAGTACGTGGCCTGCGCGTCCGCCCTAGCCTCGGGCGACGCCTCGGCGCGCGAGAACCTGTGCATCGTCCTGACCGCCATGCACGGCGTGGGTGCTGAGATCACCTCGCGTGTCCTGGCCGAGGCCGGCTTCACCAACGTCTCCCTCGTGGCGGCCCAGGCCGATCCCGACCCCGACTTCCCGACCGTCCCCTTCCCCAACCCCGAAGAGGCCGGCGCTCTCGACATGGCGATCGAGCAGGCTCGTGAGCAGGGGGCCGACCTCATCATCGCGGTCGACCCCGACGCGGACCGCTGCGCGCTTGCGGTGCCCGACCCCACCTCGGAGACGGGATGGAGTCCGCTCAGCGGCGATCAGATCGGCTCACTGATCGGCGAGTTCCTGGCCTCGCGGGGCCTGAAGGGCTCCCTCGCGAACTCGATCGTGTCCTCGCGGCTACTCTCGAGGATCGCCCGTGCTCACGGCCTCGAGCACCACACGACGCTCACCGGCTTTAAGTGGATCGCACGCGCCCCCGGGCTTGGATTCGGTTACGAGGAGGCCATCGGCTTTTGCCCGGACCCTGCCCACGTGCGCGACAAGGACGGCATCGCGACCTCGGTCGTCGCCGCCTCCCTCGTGGCCTCGCTGAAGGCGCAGGGGCGCAGCGTGTGGGACGAGCTGGAGCGCCTGGCGCGTCTGCACGGCCTGCACGTGAGTTCGCCGCTGACCTTCCGCGTCGACGAGATCGAGCAGATCGCCAGCGGTATGGCGCGCCTGCGCGCTCAGCCGCCGACCGTTCTCGCCGGATCGCCCGTCGTCGAGGTCTCGGACCTCTCTCAGGGATACCGCGGTCTGCCGCCCACGGACGGCGTCCTCGTTCTTACCGAGGCGGGGGACCGCGTCATTGCGCGCCCCTCGGGCACCGAGCCTAAGCTCAAGTGCTACCTCGAGGTGATCCTGCCGGTCGCAGACGGGGAGGCTCTGCCCTGGGATCAGGCGCGCGAGCGCCTCGAGGCAATTAAGGGAGCTTTCGCCGAGATTATCGGCCTGTAGCGGTGAATCGGCCCTCCGTCGGCGTATTTAATGTGGGTAAAACCCTGCGTAAGGAAATAGATAACGCTATACTTGCGTATATGGCAACTCACAGTGAATCGCCGACGGAGGCCCTGCCCTTCGCCGACCGGCCCGTCGAGAAGGCACCCGGACACTGGGTCCTCGCGCGCGCCGGAAAGACGGTCCTGCGCCCCGGCGGCCTCGCCCTTAGCACGTGGGCGCTCAAGCGTGCCGTGTTGCCCGGCTCGGACGTCGTCGAGTTCGCGCCCGGCCTGGGTGTCACGGCCTCGGCGATTATTGAGGTAGGCCCCGCCTCCTACGTCGGCGTGGAGCGCGATCCGAATGCCTCCGCGCGCGTGGACGCCATCGCCTCGGGTGTGGGGCGCTGCGTGAATGCTGATGCTGCCGAGACCGGCCTGCCGGATGAGAGCGCGGACGTCGTCGTCGGCGAAGCCATGCTCTCCATGCAGGGAGAGAAAGCCAAGCGCGCCATCATGGGCGAGGCCGCGCGCATCCTGCGCCCGGGCGGCCGCTACGTCATCCACGAGCTGGCGATGCGCCCCGACTCCATCGCGGAAGAACCCGCCACCGAGATTCGCCGCGCGCTGGCACGTGCCATCAACGTCAACGCCCGGCCCCTCACAGTCGCCGACTGGAGGCGCGCGCTCGAAGAGGTTGGCCTCGTCGTGGAGGAAACACGCACGGCCCCGATGGCCCTCCTCAAGCCCGGCCGAATGGTCGCCGACGAGGGCGTGCGCGGCGCCCTGCGCATCATGCGCAACGTCGCGCGAGATAAGGACCTGCGTGAACGCGTCACGACGATGGCGCGCACGTTTCAGAAATATGATCGACACCTGTGCGGCGTCGCCATCGTCGCGCGCAAACCCAAGGAGAGCCAATGAGCCTGTCCCTCGATTCGAACACCGAGGTCCCCACGCCCATCATGACGGACCTGCAGGACATCGCCTCGATGATCCAGGTCAACGAGGAAGCCACGGTGTCGCGTACCGTCATGCACGCTGAGGGCGTGCGCCTGGTGCTCTTCAGCTTCGATAAGGACGAGATCCTCAGCGAGCACACCGCTGCGATGCCCGTCATCCTGCACACCCTCGAGGGCGCCCTCGAGATCGAGGCCGACGGTCGCACCGTTGTCCTCAAGCCCGGCGACGTCATCCACTTCGGCACGCGCCTGCCGCACGCCGTGCGCGCGCTCGAGCCCTCGAAGATGGCCCTGTACATGCTCGATCGCCGCGAGCGCCCCAAGGCCTGAGATCCCGACACTGTGCGGCGGGCCCCGTCCTCGTGAGGTGATGCACGAGGCCGGGGCCCGTTTGTCGTATCCGCGGCGGGTGAGCGGGGCATCGGCGCCCCGCGAGGCGTTACTTCAGCAACGCCTTCCCGGCGCCTTTGGCGACCAGCCAGAGGCCGACCTCGACGATGAGCCCCGAGACGATGAAGACGATGGGCACGGAGATGCGCGCGTCCATGAGGGTCGTGGCGGCCAGGGCGATGCCGTGGGCGGTGCCCAGGACGCCGCCGCCGAAGAGGATCGGCCAGGCGGCACGATGCGCGCGCTCCCAGTCCTGCGAGCCCGGCTCGACGCCCTGAAGGCGCAGCCCCAGGGGCGGGCGGCACACGCCGGCGCGTGCGGTTAGCCCGGACATGAAGAGGTAGAGGCCGCCCGCGATGAGAGCGAGAGCGAGAAGCAGGAAGACGGCGATCAGTCCGACGTGCACGGGAACCCCTTGGAAGATGAGCGTTTCACGGCCGTTTCACGAGGGGCCGCGCGACCATTCTACCCGGCCCCAGCCTCGTCGCCGCTGAGGCGGGCGGAAACGTCGGGCAGGCAGCGGCGGGCGGAAACGTTGGCCTCCGAGAAAAGCGCGAACCAGCCCCGCTTAGAAGTAGCAGGCGATCGGGCCGTGCGGGCCGGGAACGACGGTGACGGGGGTGTCGAAGATGTCGGTGAGGATCTCCTCGCGCATGATCTCCTCGGGCGTGCCCATGAAGGCGACCCTCCCGTCCTTGAGCGCGCAGATCTGCGAGGCGTAGCGCGCCGCGAAGTTGATGTCGTGCAGGACGATGACGATCGTGCGCGAAAACTCGCGGGCCGCTCGCTCCAGCATGCGCATCATCTCGACGCTGCGCGCGATGTCCAGGTTGTTGAGGGGCTCGTCCAGCAGGACGTACTCGGTCTCCTGAGCGAGCACCATCGCGACGTAGGCGCGCTGGCGCTGGCCGCCCGAGAGCTGATCGAGGTAGCGCCCCTCGAGCTCCTCCAGGTCGAGGAAGCCGATGTAGCGGTCGATGATGGCCTCGTCCTCGGCGCTGAGGCGTCCCTTCGAGTGGGGGAAGCGCCCGAAACCCACCAGCTGACGCACCGTCAGGCGCGAAATGAAGTGGTTCTCCTGGCGCAGGATGGACAGGGTGCGCGCCAGCTCGGAGGACTTCGTCGTGGCCACGTTGAGGCCGCCGACCTCGATCGTGCCCTCGTCGATGCCCAGGAGGCGCCCGATCATGGTGAGGATCGTGGACTTGCCGGCGCCGTTGGGGCCCACGAGCGCCGTGATGCCGCCCGTGGGGATGTCGAGGGAGACCTCGCCGATGCGCACCGACGGCGAATACTGCTTGACGACGGAATCGATGGAGATCACAGGCGACCCTTCCGCAAAATAGTGACGATGAACGCGAGTCCGCCGACGAACTCGATGATGATGGAGACGACGCCCTGCGTGTTGAACACGTGATTCATGACGAAGTACGCGCTGGCCAGGATCGCTGCGCCCAGGGCGACGGACATCGCGAAGATGTAGCGGTGATCGTGTGTATCGGAGAACTGGTAGGCCAGCGTGGCCACGAGGAACCCGAGGAACGTCATGGGACCCACGAGCGCGGTCGACGTTGCCATCAGGATCGACACCAGGACGAGGACGAGCACGGACGTGCGACGGTGATTCAGGCCCAGGTTCGTGGCCGTCTCGCGTCCGAGCGAGAGCACCGACAGCTGGCGGGTGAGCGCCACGAGGGCGATCGCCGCGACCGCGACGAGCGGAACCGCGATCGGGAAATACTCCTTCTGTGCGTTCGCGATCGACCCGAAGAGGCGCGCGGTCAGCACGTCGAACTCCGAGGGCGTGAGGAGGCGCTGCATGAACGTGGAGATCGACCCGAGGCCCGCGCCCAGCATGACGCCAATGAGGAGCATCGCGTGCATCGAGGCTCGCTGCGAGGTGAGCAGCCACGAGTAGAGCGCGAGCGTCAGAGCAATCATGAGGGCGAGCTGCCCGACAAAGTTCCCGACGGTCGCCGACGCGTTGAGGCCGGCGACGCCCAGGAAGAAGATCGTGGAAGTGTGGATCGCCCGGTACAGGGACTCAAACCCGAGGATTGAGGGCGTGATAATGCGGTTGTTCGCCACCGTCTGGAAGGCGACCGTCGCCATGCCCTGGCACACCGCCACGATGGCGATCGCGAGGACCGCGAAGGCGCGCCGGCGGGCGAGCCTCCAGAACACGGGGGTGCCGAATTGCGCGGGGTTCTTCCACGCGATGAGGCCGATGCAGGCGAGGATCGCGACCGCGCACGCGACACCGAAGAGGATCCACCAGCGGCGCCGGGCAGCTGGGGACGTGAACGCGCCCGTGCGTCGGGCGGGGTGCTTCGTGCGCGCGGACGAGGCCGGGGCCGGGGAAGCGGGGACGGCGTCGGGGTGCGCGGCGGAGGGCAGGGCGCTCATAGGGTGGCCCCCTTCCTGGCCTGGCGCAGGACGAGCGCGATGAAGACGAAGGATCCGAGGACGCCCAGGATGACCGAGACGGGCATCTCGAAGGGGGAGATGATCGTGCGCGCGAGTAGGTCCGTGACCGTCACGAGCGCGATGCCCGCCAGACATACCCACGGCAGGTTCGTGCGCAGGTTGTCGCCCATCGACAGTGACACGAGGTTGGGGACGATGAGACCGAGGAAGGGAAGCGATCCGACGACGACGGTGACGACGCCGGTGGCCACGGCCACGAGCCCCGTCGCGATCAGGATCATGCGGTGATAGTTGACGCCAAGCGAAACCGCGATGTCCTCCCCGAGCGAGACGGCTGTCAGCCTGTCCGCCATGATGAACACGATTGCGACGACGATGGCGACGATCCACAGGACCTCGTACTGGCCCTCGTACACCGAGGTGAAAGACCCCTGGAACCACACCGACACGCTCTGCAGAGTGTTTGTTTCGAGCGCCAGGAACGTCGAGATCGCCGAGACGACCGCGCCGAGCATCATGCCCATGATCGGCACGAGCAGCGAGGATCGCAGCGAGACGCGGCGCAGCAGCGCGAAACACCATGGTTCCCACGAATGCGAAGACGATCGCGCAGGTCATGCGCACCAGGATTGGGGCGCCGGGCCACACGATCATGATGACGAGCAGGCCGAGGCCCGCCCACTCGGTCGTGCCCGTCGTGGAGGGTTCGGCAAAGCGGTTCTGGGTGACCAGCTGCATGACCAGGCCGCTCATCGACATCGCGGCGCCCGACAGGACGAGCGCGATCGTGCGCGGGACGCGCACGGCGAGGAAAATCTGCCAGCCGTCGTCCTGGGAGAGGATCGAGTATTCGCCGGTGGACAGCGACAGGACGAGGAGTGCAGCCACGGCGAGCGTGGCCAGGGCGAGCGCCAGGGGGCGGCGTTTCGACGAGGTCGGGGTGGTCTCGCGCGTGGCGGTCTCGCGCGCGTGGGCCTGGCTCGTTGCGGTGCCCGTGGGAGGTGCGGTGGTGGGGGAGTGCGTCATAAGAAAACGGGGTGCGGGTGCCGCCCCGAAAGGCGGCACCCGCTTGTGTGTCAGAGGGTCACTTCTTCGCGGCTTCGAAAGCGTCCGCGATGGAGTTGAAGATCTCCGTGTAGGTGATGATGGACTCGTTGGTGTACGTGTCGTTGGGCGCGTACACGACATGCTTGTTCTGCAGCGCAGCGACGTTTTGCAGGGCAGCGTTGTCGTTGATGACGGTCTCGGCCGGGGTGTTCGAGCCGTCCTTGGTGATGGCGGCATCACGGTCGAGGACGAAGATCCACGCCGGGTTCGCCTCGGCGATCGCTTCGACGGAGATGTCGTCACCGGTGTGCGAGTCGGTCGAACCCTCGACCTCAAGCGCCGGCTTCAGGCCGAGCAGGTCGAAGACCGGGCCCCACGTGCGGCCCTTGCCAGGCGCCACGTAGCCGATGTTGCCGCCGGAGACGTCCACCGCCATGACGGTCGAGGAGCCATCGTAGGCCTTCTTCGCGCGCTCGATCGAGGCGTTGAAGTCATCGACGAGCTTCTTCGCCTCGTCCTGCTTGCCGAAGATCTCACCCAGGTCGGTGACCTCGCGGATGAGCTCCTGATCGAAGGGCTGGCCCTCGCGCGGCTCCAGGTTGATGAGCGGGACGTCGGGCGCGAGTTCCTTGATCTGCGCGTCGAACTTGGAGAAGCGCTGACCGGAGATGATCAGGTCGGGTTCGGCCGCGACCAGGGCCTCCAGGTTGGGGTCGCGGTGCATGCCCACGTCGGCGATGTCATCGCCGTTGTACGCGGTGACGGTGGAGGGGGATCAGCTTCTTGGGGACGGCGACGAGCGGAACGTCCCATTGCTGCAGCACCTCGAAGGTGCGGTTGTCAAGGGAGGCGGCGCGGGTCACGGGCAGCTTGATCTCGACCGTGCCGTCGTTCGCGTCGATCGACACGGACGAGGCCTGGGTTGCCTGCGTGGTCTCGCTCGGCGAAGCGGAGGACTGGGAGGAAGAAGTGGTGGTGCCGGAAGAGCATGCGGCCAGCCCGAGGGCGGCAATGGCGGCGATGGCGGCCAGGGAGGTGGTCGTACGAGACATCATTTCTCCGTCGAGAGTATCTGTGTTGGGGCTGAAATAGGAAAAGCAAGGCTTACCTAACTGTCAAACTAACCTTACAGAAATTTAAGGTCCCGTGCGTGTGAAAACCTGCATAGTTTCGAGGGGGGGTGCAGGGGGTGTATGGACTGATGAGGCCCGGAAATGACCGCTGTGCGTATGCCAAGGGGCGGTGCTCGCGTGAGCACCGCCCCTCAGGAAACAGCTCGGCTTGCCGAGCGTGTGTCAGGTCAGTCGACCAGGCCCGTTATATGCCATGACGGGTTATTGGCTCATTATCAATCCTGCTCCTCGAAGCGTGCCGCCAAACGAGGATTGGGTTCGTAGGGTTCCGTCCAGTCCTTGACGAGGTACCCGTACTGGGTGATGCATTGGAAGGCATTCTCCTCCTCGATCGAGTTCGCTCCGTAGGGGAGGCTCTCTGGTTTCTGGGGATCTGGTCGCAGGAAGTGCTTCCAGAGCTGGTTGTGCAATCCCTTCCACCACACGGGGACATCCTGAACCTCGATGCGATCCTCGACCGGTGCAGGCAGAGACTCGAGAGTGCCGTAGAGAGATGAGTCGTCGCGGTTCCGTTCTGGGTAGATGGTGCGCACCCACGTAGGGAGGGTCTGGGGGATGATGTCGATCGTGCTATCAGGCAAGACCCGTTTTGTGGTGGCCTGCCACGCGAGAACGTTCACTTGTACGGAGGCTGCTCGTGTGTGATTAGCGCGCGGATTGTCGTGCCAGGGACGGCCATCTGCGCGCAGAACGAACCAGGGGTTGCCAGCTCCGAAGTCGATGAGCAGCGCAAATGTGTCCGTTCCTCGAACGGGGTGATGGGATTGGATAAAGCCGCCGCAGCGCATCCCGCCAATCTGCAGGTAGGCTCGACTGCCCATGTCCAGGGGCATTACCCACCCCTGCGGACTCGGCGTTCCGAAGGGCTGGTAGGGAACCGGCGGCAGCTCCGGGGGCAGTCCCCACAGCGTGCGCAAGATCGTCGAAAAACGACGGATAACGTCGCGTTGATGGGGGAAGAGGCGCTCCCAGTCGAGCTGCCCGTCCTCGGGCCGCTTGGGGAGAGGCCAGAGGAGCGGGTAATCCCACCAGTGGTGGTCGGGTATCCAAATCTGAGTTCCGTTGACGTTTCCGTTGATAGCGATGGGCATCGTGTCGCCTCCTGACTAATGGGCGAATTCTGCGGCTGAGAGGGATATGACGGAGGTGCGAGCCGAGGCCCTCGGGACGCAACGGATCGCTGTCTCCGTGGTTCCCAAGGGCCTCGACGGCGTGTGTGCTGATCGCATTCGCTCGCGCCTGTGCAATCGGCCCGAGCGACGCGATGCTTTAGTCGACCAGGCCCTTCACGGCCTCGTCGAGTTCGGCGACCCAATCCGCGCCCGACACGTCCGAGGGCATGCGCCAATCCCCGCGCGGGGACAGGGAGCCGCCGGCCATGACCTTCGGGCCGTTGGGCAGGGCGCTGCGCTTGAACTGCTGGCTGAAGAAACGCCACAGGAACAGGCGCTCCCACTTGACGATCTCGTCCAGCGAGTACGCGACCTTGTCCTCCTCGGGGAAGCCGACCGGCCAGGAGCCGACCGAGGCGTCCGACCAGGCCTTCTCGGCCAGGAAAGCGATCTTCGAGGGGCGCGCGCCGCGACGCAGCACGTAGTACAGCGTGAAATCCTGCAGGTTGTAGGGGCCGATCTTGTCCTGCGTGGACTGCATCTTCTCGCCCGGCTTAGCGGGAACCAGCTCGGGAGAGATCTCCGTGTGCAGGATCGACAGGAGGACCTCGCCGACGCGCTCGTCGAACTGCTTGGAGGCCACGACCCAGCGAATCAGGTGCTGCATGAGGGTCTTGGGCACGCCCGTGTTGACCGCGTAGTGGCTCATCTGGTCGCCCACGCCGTACGTGCACCAGCCCAGCGCCAGCTCGGACAGGTCGCCCGTGCCCAGCACGATGCCACCCAGGTGGTTGGCCAGGCGGAACAGGTAGTCGGTGCGCAGGCCCGCCTGGACGTTCTCAAAGGTCACGTCGTAGGTGGCCTCGCCCTCGCCGTAGGGGTGACCGATGTCGGCGAGCATCTGCGCGGCCGCCGGACGGATGTCGATCTCCTGGAAGGACGTGCCCAGGTACTCGCACAGGCGGGTCGCGTTCGTCTTCGTGCGCTCGGAGGTGGCGAAGCCGGGCAGTGTGTAGCACAGGATGTCCGTGCGCGGACGGCCCAGCAGGTCCATCGCGTGCGCGGCCACGACCAGCGCGTGCGTCGAATCCAGGCCGCCCGAGACGCCGATGACGATCTTCGGGTTCCCGATCGCTCGCAGGCGCTGCACGAGGCCCGCCACCTGAATGTTGTAAGCCTCGTAGCAGTCCTGTTCCAGGCGGGTCGGGTCGTTGGGGACGAAGGGGAAGCGGTTGACGGAGCGCTCCAGGCCCAGGTCGGTGCGCGGCGGGTCGAGCGTAAACTCAACCTCTTGGGGGGCCATGCGCTCGTCACCTGCGAAGTAGCGCTGCGCGTTGTCCGTGAACGAGTTCTGACGCTTGCGCTCGGTGCGCAGGCGCTCCAGATCCACATCGGCGATCGTGATGTGCGCGCCCTCCTGGAAGCGCTCGCCGATCGCGAGACGTTCCCCGGCCTCGTAAATCATGGTTTCGCCGTCCCAGGCGAGGTCCGTGCTGGATTCGCCCATGCCGGCGGCCGTGTACACGTAGGCCGCGCAGCAGCGCGAGGAAATCGAGCGCACCATGAGCTCGCGATCCGCGCCGCGCCCGACGGTGATCGGGGAGGCGGACAGGTTCGCCAGGACGGTCGCGCCCGCGAGCGCCAGCTCCGTGGATGGCGTGACGGGGACCCACATGTCCTCGCAGACTTCGATGCCGACCGTCAGACCGGGCACGTCGTCGGCGGACAGGAGGACTGGGCCGAAGGGGACCCACACGGGGCCGCCGCTGAATTCTTCGACGCCGCCCCACGGCACTTCGATGCGCTCGCAGGCGCGCGGGGGCATGGTGACGAAGTGGCGCTTCTCGTAGAACTCGCGGTAGTTGGGCAGGTGCGACTTGGGGACGATCGCGAGGACGCGTCCGCCGTGGATGGCGACCGCGCAGTTGTACAGGGCGTTGTCCTTGCGCAGGGGTGCGCCGACGATGAGGAGGGGGAGCAGGTCGGCGCTGGCCTCGACGATGGTGGCCAGGGCCTTCTCGACGTTATCGAGGAGCACGTCCTGCAAGAGGAGGTCGTCGATGGCGTAGCCGGAGACGCACAGTTCGGGGAAGACGCCCATGGCGACGCCGCGCGCATCGAGCTGGCGGGCCGCGTCGATGATCTCGCGCGCGTTCTCGAAGGGGCGGGCGGGGTGCACGGGCAGGGTCACGGCGGCGACGCGCGCAAAGCCCTGATCGTAGAGGGAATGGAAGTTCATAGTTCTCCTTTGGTACTGGGCTTATTCTTGCGTACTCGGCGCGCTCGCGCTCTTCGGTGACGAGGCCGGTGCAGGCGGGCGTCGCAGGGGAGGATCGAGGACGAAAGCGGTGTCGTCAACGCCGGGGACGAGGCGGTAGAGGGCAGCCGGGCGGCCTGCCCCCTCGCGCACGGTGCCGCCCGTCGGCTCGATGAAGGAGGCAGTCTTTGTTGCCTTGCGGTGGAAGTTGCGCGGGTCGAGTGCCGAGCCCCAGATGGCCTCGTACGTCGTGCGCAGTTGCGTGATCGTGAATTCGGGGCCGCAGAAGGACGTGGCCAGGGGTGAGTATTCGATCTTGGAGCGGGCGCGCTCGACTCCGTCCGCGAGGATGCTCGCGTGGTCGAAGGCGAGGGGTGAATCGGGCGCAAGGAGGGCGTCGACGGGGTGCCAGAGAGCTCCCGAGGCATCGCCTCCCGCGCGGGCCGGCGCAAAAGATGGGGCGAGGAGGAGGTAGGCGACCGAGAGGACCGGCCCTCGGGGGTCTCGTCCCTGCGGCCCGTAGGTGCGCAGCTGTTCGAGGTGTCCGGGGGGCGTGATGCCGGTTTCTTCCGCTAGTTCGCGCGCTGCGGCCTCCTCGGTTTGTTCACCCTCGCGCAGGAAGCCGCCGGGCAGGGCCAGGTGGTCCTTGAAGGGCTCGATACCGCGGCGTACGACGAGTGCGTGAAGGGTGTGGTCGATGACCGTCAGGGCGACGATGTCGACCGCGATCGGAACGGTGAGGGGCTGTGTCATGGTGTCATCCTACCCCATTTGCGTCGAGTTGACATTAAATGCCTGATGGAGTTATCGTCATCCTGACATAAACAAATGGGCCACCAACCAAGGAGCCATCATGGGAACCCTTCACCACCACCCCTTCCTCATCCGCTACCAGGGCGGAGCCGGCGACCACGTCGTCCAGATCCGCGCCGGACGCACCATCCGATCCGGCGTCGGCCAGTCCTTCTGGCTGCGAGCCGGACGCTGCGCGCTCGCGGAAGTGCCCACCGCCAACCGCGCGCACAGCTTCCTCGTCCAGGCGACGACCTCCGACCAGCAAAACATCAACGCGCAGGTCGCCATCACCTACCACATCGAGGACGCCGAAGCCGCCGCCGCTCACTACGACTTCGGGCTTTACCCGCGCGAGGCCGGAGCGGACGCCCAGGGCCTGTGGCAGATCGACGAAACCGTCACCCGCATCGCTTTCTCCGCCCTGGCCTCGGCGATTGGGGAGATGACGCTGACTGACGCCATCGCTGGATCCCTCGAGCGGGTCGGCCGCGTGCTTACCCAAGCCTTCGCGGACGACGAGCAGCTGCGCGCCACCGGCGTTGCCGTCGTCGACGCACGCCTCCTGAGCCTGCGCCCGGATGAGGGAGTTGAATCCTCCCTGCGAGCACCGCTCCTCGAACAGCTCCAGGCCGAGGCCGACCGCGCCCTCTACGAGCGCCGCGCACTCGCCGTCGAACGCGAATCCCAGATCTCTGAAAACGAGATGCAATCCAAGCTCGACCTGGCTCGCAAGCGCGCAGACCTGGTCGATCAGGAAGGCCACAACGCGCGTCGCGAGGCCGAGGAAAAGGCCGCAGCGGACGCAATCGCCGTCGAAGCGGAAGCCCGCCGCATCACGGAGAAGGCCAAGGCATACGAGATCGACTGGAACACCGCTGGCCGAGCCCGCATCGCCAACGACGCGGCCTACATCCAGGCCCTCGCCGAGGCCGGCCCCGAAGTGGCGCGTGCCCTCGCCCTGAAGGAAATGGCCAAGAACATGCCGTCCTTCGGAAACATCACCATTACCGCCGACGTGTTGAGTGACCTCGTCTCGGCGTTCACCGGTCACGCGAAGGAAGGCAAGTAACCATGCGTCGCCGCGCCGTCATCGTCCGTCGCCCCACCGAGTTCGATGAGCTCATGGACCGCTACTCCACGCGCGGCCAGGTCGAATTCGTCCTGCGCTCGCGTGGACGCACCCTCGAGTCCGTCGAACGTGCTCACGAGGCACACACCGCCGCGCTGGCCCACGTGCGGGCGGGCATCCCGGACGGGTGGGCGAGCGCCGACGTGGAGCGCGACTCCCTCTCGCGCTTCCTCTTCGCCCCCGAGGACGTCATCGTCGTCGTGGGGCCCGACGGCCTGGTCGCCAACGTCTCCAAGTACGCGGGCGACCAGACCATCGTCGGCATCAACTCGGTGCCCCAGTCAAACGCCGGTGTCCTCGTACGATGCACGCCCGACCAGGGGGTCGCTGCCCTCGGGCGCATCGACGCGGGTGCCGACCTGCGTGTGGATCAGCTGACGATGGTCCGCGCGAGTGCTGACGACTCGCGCACGCTCACAGCCCTCAACGAGGTGTTCATCGGGCATCACAGTCACCAGAGCGCCCGCTACGAGCTATCCGTGGGTTCATCCGTCGAACGCCAATCCTCCTCCGGGGTCGTCGTCTCCACCGGAACCGGGGCGACCGGGTGGGGCGCCTCCCTCAAGCGCGGCCGCCACATGGGGGAGCTGCCCGCGCCGACCTCGCGCTCGCTCGCATGGTTCGTGCGCGAGGCATGGCCCTCTCCCTACACCGGAGTCGAGCACACCGAGGGCATCCTGGACGACGGTGAGGATCTCAGCCTCGTCGTTGGCTCCGAATCCCTCGTGCTCTTCGGCGATGGCATGGAATCCGACCGCCTGACCCTCACGTGGGGCCAAAGGGTACGGATTTCGCGCGCCCCGCGCGCCCTGTCCCTCGTCGACCCCGCCGGGCTGGGGGAGGGCTGACCCTGTGGGTTCGTGCGCCAACGCCTACGCAGGCAGAACACCCCGCGCGCGCAGCTCGTCCATGACGCGATCAAGGGTCGCGCCAACCGGCTCGCGGACGATCAGGTCGGCGTGCGCATCTGCCGAGGTCGGGGTGGCGTTCATGAGGACCAGGTGGTCCCCGGAGAAGTAGTTGATGAGGCCAGCAGCCGGGTAGACCACGAGGGACGTTCCGGCCACGATCAGTGTGGACGCTCGCGCGATGGCTGACACGGCGGCCTCGATGACGCCCTCGTCGAGGGATTCGCCGTACATGACGATGTCCGGTCGCATCTGTCCTCCGCACGACGGGCACGCGGGCACCGGGTCCCCGTCGACCGTGACGGCGTCATGCAATGCTGCGTCTGTCCCGCAGCTCGTGCATACGAGCCGCTCCCAGTTACCGTGCAGCTCCCACACGGAGTGCGACCCGGCCCGCTGGTGCAGGCCGTCGATATTCTGCGTGATCACAGCGTCCAGGCGCCCCGCGGCCTCCAAAGACGCCAGCGCCCTGTGCGCGCCGTTGGGTTCCACGGGGCGGTAGATCTCGTGGAACCACTCCCAGTACGCCTCGGGGTGCTGGGTGAAAAAGTCGATACTCAGGACCGTTTCGAGGGGGATCTCGCGTTCCTGGAAGTAGAAGCCGTTCGCCCCGCGAAAATCGGGGATCCCGGACTCGGTCGAGACGCCCGCGCCGCCGAAAAACACGGTCGATGGGGAAGCAGCAATCCATTCCGCCAGGGTGGAAACGTCGCTGTTCATGAGGCCCTCCTCGGGATGACTACTCTCCCAGGATACTCCCGAGGCCGGGGACCCACGTGGGAACCCCGGCCTCGTGCGGAAAAAGCCGATCAGGCGAAGGTCAGT
>BNJV01001413.1_pt1 | contig 85059 bp, 131 predicted proteins | sample 8540591 | NCBI WGS metagenome assembly BNJV01 (sample SAMD00202457, study PRJDB9452) | human saliva metagenome | host: Homo sapiens
CCCGCCGTCGCGGCCGCCGCCCGCCTGCCTAGAGCGTCCGCCCACCTCCCCTCCGCACCCTGCGCGCGAGCCTGTACGGGACGATGGGCTGGTTGCCCGGGCTTGGCCCGCACGATGCTCCGGGCAGCGGGGCCGCGCCTCTTCATCAGCCCGCGAACTCCGCCTGGCTCTGGAGGCGCTGGGCGTTGCGTCGATCGTGGCCCGTGGCTGGCCGTGGGTGCCGCGGCGGGAAGGCGAGCACGTCGATGTCGTTCGTACAGCGCCCACGAGACGCGCCTTCGGCCGAAAGGCCGACGCGTCTCGTGAGCACGATGGGCTTCACCGCTCGCCGCGTGGATCGACATTTCAGGGCGCCCGTCGGGCGCGTCCACGATCAGACCGCTCCTGGCCACGTGCACGCGTGGAGGCCGTCCCGTCCGACGTGGCCACGACGTGAACGCGGCGGCTCCCAGAGACGGCTCGAGCGGCGGTCCTGCGTGAATAGTCGATTGCCGAGATGGCTTAGAATCCTTCGTCGAAAGCTGGTCATGGCAGTTGCATCCTCGTTGATCGTCAGCCTGGGCGAGAGCGAACAAGTTCGGATATAAGGGCGAGGCCCGTCCGACGAGCTCGGAGCGCGCGCGCATGCGCACATTGCGATTTTGGGCCGTGGCGGAGATGAGGCGAATCCGGCGTCGCACATCGCGTCGTCTGCGACGTCGGTCAAAGCGAGATTCCTCCAAAAGAGGGCGAAGCGACGAGCCTTCGAGCACCCCTCGCAGCCTCGTCCTCGGCGCCCGGCCGAACGCCTTCGAAGCGCGGCAGGCCGAGCAGCAGAGGAGGCCCAGCGTGCGCTCGCTGGGCACGCCTCGGCGTGAGCGTTTCAGAGCGTCATCGAGGTCGACCCCGGATTCGGCACCCATCGATCTCCAGAGAAGGACGTTCGCGCAGCCTTTCGCCTTCGGCAGGCGGGTGAGGCGGCCGACGACGGCGTCGATTCCGAGCGGTGCGTGCTCCGAAAAGAGCTCGAGGATTGCGTGCAGCTCGGCCGCCGGGCCGACGGCAGCCGCAACAGTGCGTTCCACCATGCCGTCCCGCAGCGAGGGAAACACCCAGGACCGGCGACGGCACGGCCGCCCTGTGCTGTCACATTCCGGCGGCGGCAGGCCTTCCGCGCAACGGGCCGAGCCTTTCGCGCTTGAGCGGATAGAGGCCTGGCTGCAACACAGCCGTTCGTGCCCGGCGGAGAGCCTGCCGAGAAAGACGCGAGATCGGTCTCATCTCTTTCGCTTGGCGTCGAAGCGCTGGTCACAGAATGTCTTTCGGCCAGCACCATGCTACGCACGCGGCCAATTCTTCGAACGACGTTAAGCGCTCAAAGACGCTCCCGGAGCCCGGCATGCGTCCCGGAAGACGCTGAGATCCGGTTGGCGTTGGCGGGCGCTCCTCGCCGTCGGGCTGGAGCGCCCAAGCGAGGTTCCGGCGGCTTTTCGGCTCGTTCGGCGGTCTTCGCGATTTCAAGGATGCGAAGCGGGTAGCGATCGCGCTTTCTGGAGCGGCCTCCCGATCGAGCAAGGATCGGACGACGCCGGAAGGACCCGCGCGCTTGCGGAATAGCAGTGAAGCGTCCATTTAGCTCTCAGCCTTTAATAAGTCTGGTCGCATGTGTTTCGCGTGCTGTTGACGCCAGAGGAGCACGCAATCTCCGATCCTGTGTTGTTGATTTTCGATCGGTGCTTTCGCGATTTTGATTTCAGTGTAGACCCGTATCGGTTATGCGCTGGCAAACTAGGCATCACTTTGCAGCAAGGGACTCTGGACGCCCAGTAGGGCGAAGTTCACTCTGGCGTAGTTGCTGTGAGGGCTGGTGGCTTGCTCGCTAGAAAGTCAGCGGCGTACTGGCTGGGTAGGGGGCGTCGGCGGCGCTGGGTGGTTTGTGGCGGTTTTTCGCGTGGCGTAATGGTTTCATTGGACGGCAGCCGATTCGATGCTGGTGCTTTCCGGGTCGGCGGCGATTTCGTTCCGGTAAACGGCGTTGTGGCGCGGTTTCTCGCGGAGTCGGAAAGCACTGAGCACCAGAAGGTGCGTTGAGACCCGTGCCGCTGGCCTAGTCAGTGTCTTTCCCGTCGGAAAGCACCTGAGCAACCAGAAGGTGCATTGAGACCAGGCACGCGTGGCACGTCCTTGAGCCAGTGATGTCATACGAGTCGGAAGCACTGAGCACCAGAAGGTGCATTGAGACAGCAGTACTTCATGGAGCTGGCGTTCGACGTGTTACCAGACCGCCATCGCGAGCACTGAGCACCAGAAGGTGCATTGAGCATGCACACCTGGTCTCCGACACAAGACGGTCGCACAGTTTCGACGTCGGAAAGCACTGGGCTCTCAGAAGGCAGCATTGAGACGCTTGACGCGGTCAAGTAGCGACTCGCCGACGGCGTTGAGGTCGGAAAGCACCGAGCACCAGAAGGTGCATTGAGACCTCTGCCATCTTGGCGAGAAGCTTTTCTCACTGCTGACACCTCGGGTCGGAAAGCACTGTTAGCACCAGAAGGTGCATTGAGACCGCGCCCATGCTCGATGTGCTTCTCCCTCTGTCGTCGGAAAGCACTGAGCACCAGAAGGCGCTGAGACGCGATGGACGCGTACCGTTCAGATAACCGTCATTTCGAGTCGTCAGCACGAGGCACCAGAAGTGTAAAGGCATTGAGACCCTGGCTACGAAAGCAGTGCCTAGCCGCACGTCGTTCGTCGTCGGAAAGCACCGAGGCACCAGAAGGTGCATTGACGACCGCCGCGATGCGTGACCTGTCCATCACTGGCTGGGTCCCGTGTCGAGAAAGCACCGAGCACCAGAAGGTGCATTGAGACCACCTGGTTTCGACACAAAGTCTGTCGAGCTTGCTCGCTAGTCGGAGCACTGGGCACTCACAGAAGGTGCATTGAGACAGGGCGAAGACGATTCCAGCCCAATTGTGCTAACTTGGCGTGATTGTCAAGTTGGAGTACCCGAGCACCAGAAGGTGCATTGAGACGTACCGCGTCGCGTGCTAGACCAGTACGCGTGGGTCGAGAAAGCACTGAGCACCAGGCGTGCATTGAGACTCGACCGTGTCACAGGCGACTAGTCGGGCGCTCGTCGACTCGGTCGGAAAGCACTGGAGAGCACCAGAAGGTGCATTGAGACGCGGGTTTCGATCGCAACGTATGCGGTAGCGCACGTCGTGAGGTGTCAGAGCTGCGGGCGCCAGAAGGTGCATTGAGACGCGTTCATGGCGGCGTTTCGGCGAGTCAGCGGTTAGCCGACAAGTCGGAAAGCGCTGAGCACTGTGAAGGTGCATTGAGACCTCTCGCGAGATCGCATGTGAGTAGTTGACGCTTTTGTCTGTCGTCCAGGCACTGAGCACCAGAAGGTGCATTGAGACGCGGAGCGCGTTGACAGCGGCGACATAGCCGCCCGTCGGAAAGCACTGAGCACCAGAAGGTGCGTGAGACGCATGATCCGCGACGCTCAGCCTGCAGGGCTCTTCAACCGTCGGAGTTTGAGCACTGAGCACCAGAAGGTGCATTGAGACCGGAGGCTTAGGACACGTTGGCCTGTGCCCAACGCTGGCTGCGTCGGAAAGGTCAGGCACTGAGCACCAGAAGGTGCATTGAGCATCGCAGTTCATCGACGATGTCTTGCTCGAGCGATAGCTGCGAGTCGGAAAGCACCGGTGACGCAGAAAGGTGCATTAAGGCTTTGCCAAAGCGCGACGAGGCTCCGCACTGATCGACACGAGGTCGAACGGGCCGGGCACCGGCGAGGACGCGCTGTGCGGACCGCCACGCGAGGACCACGCGGCGTCGGGCGTACGGATTCGCTTCGTCCGACGCCGCCTTGCGGTCGGCAAGCGCGGCGATCGGATCGCTGCCTTTCCTCAACGCCGCCCCTGAGACCGATGGTCGACTGCGGCGCTTCAGGCCGTCACGCCGGCGACGTCGCCGCGGCAGCAGCAGGATCGCCGGTAAAGAAGGAATCGCCAGGGCGCGAGATAAAGGAGGCGATGCGGGTCATGGCGCGCACCATCCGCATTTCGCCGCCTATCCACATCTGGCCCCCAGCCGCCCATCCGCATTGACGGCTGTCGCTCATCTGGGTCTCCGAGCGCTCATCTGCGCACTTTGGCGACGTCGCAGGTGCAAGAAGAAAGGAGTAAGCAGAATTTAGCTTGGGCTGCGTATCCACTTTCGCGGTTGGCCTGCTTACGAAGCCGCCTCGAACGTCGCCTCAGTGCCGCGCGCGTGCGCCGTCGGCTGGCTCAGGCGCTCATTTGCGCCTGCCGCCGGCTTGTAGGGCGAACAACGGTCGGATCGCCGTCGATCCAGAAAACGCCATGGAAAGCCCGCCGTCGCCGCCGCCCGGCAACGCCGACCCGCGGCCCGCTTCGCACCAGTTCCGCCGGAACGGCATCGGCAGCCGGCCAGCTCAAGGCAGATCCGCAGGCGCACCGCCCAAGTTCGCCGTCGTCCTCGCGCGTCAACCTCAGCGCCGACGCCAGCCTGGCTGCCCGCGCCAAAGTCCTTGTCCTGAGTCGAGCGGAGCGCCGCCCGCGGTACGCGTCGACGCCCTCCACAACCTCGCCGGCGCGCCTGAAGCACCGCAGGCGACGCCTTCCGCCGCACACGACGTTCACGCGCAGTGGTGCATCCCGTGCGCGAAATAGACGTACAATCTCTCTCGGCCTGCCCCCATCGATGAATTGCGGGCCGTCCGGGCCGCGCAGAAAGGCATGCGGACCGCTTCGACGCCGGCGCTGCTGATCTCTCCGTCAGCCGCACGGCCACGGTTCCCTCCGGCGACGCCACCGCCAGCCTCGCCCCGAGCAGCGCGGGGGCGATCGGACGGCGTCGTCGCTCGACAGCAGCTCCAACGAGCCCAGGCGCGATGTGGCCGGCCCCGCCGGCGGGATTCACTGGAGTCACGACGGGTTATCGGCCGACCAGTCGCGCGGCTCGTGCATGGTCGCTCTTTCGGTGTTGGCGTCTGGGCGGGAATGCGCTAAGCTGAGCCCGGGCGAGTTGGCGCTGGTCTGAGTACAATCATGAAACCTATGGATCGATTAGCCACTTGGTCAAGGAGAACGAGATGATCGAAAGCCGATTTCGTGTCAGCCGCGCGGCGGGAAATGACGGTGTTTCCGGCGCGTGCGGTCAAGAGCCGATGAGGGACTCGGGCATGCGGCGCGTCCTAGCGGGAAAAGCAACCGAGACGATGCGCCTCTGCCGCAAAGCGGTCGCGCGTTCGCTCGATCGCACTCTCGCCGGGTCTGCGGCGCTGCTGGGCGGATGCCGCGCGGACTCGACGTTGGAGTTCAAAAGCCGACGGAGCGTGAGAACAGAGATCGTGTCGAAGACGAGACCGACTCAATGCGAATGCCCAAAGGAAACTGCGACGACTTAAAGATCGCTATACCTCTCAGCCTGGAATTCCTCGATGGGGCAAAGATCGATAATATTACAAAACCTGGAGGGGTCTTTACTTGCAAAGCGACGTCAAACACACCCATAAACAGCATATACGGCATTAGTTTAAGAAAATTAGGAAATTTTATTCGCTTACACTATGAGCCTTTAAAGACAGGAAGAAGAATTCCAATTAAGGCTGCACAGACAACGATTATCATGCCAGGAAAAGTTCTTAAAACGAATACAGGGACAATTCACGGCAACAAAGTAGTAATCGACGGGACAGGCTATCTCACAGACGGTTTTCAGATCACCCTTCAGAAGCGAATGGCACGAGTAGTTCGCCGTCACGCTCGAGACAGCGCGAAGAAAGGGCTGCCTTTGTGGATGTGGGTCCTCATCGGCACCGGGCCCTGACCGCAATTGTTGGGGCTAGCGCCTTTTCCGTGAGGAAAGGAACGCGGATTCCAGTCGCGTCGACGCCGGAGTTTCGATTCAACCCGCACCGGCCTCGACTAAAAACCGACATCGGCTTCGATCGAAAACAAAGCCATCCTGAAAGCACGGGCATCGCTGTACCGCTCTTCTGAAACTGTCGAAAGGTCAGGGAGAACCTCGAACGGCGGCATACGTCTTTTTGCGGTGGGGGGCTGGTTTTGCCTCTGGACGTTCTTGCTTGCGCCAAGTCTTGCGCGCTCGCCTCCCTCTGGAGTCTGGGCTTCTCGTGAGCCTTCGACGTCTTTCCAGGTGTCTCGAAGCCTGCGTCTGCGGGTGCGGCTGAACTAGGCTGGGCGGTAAAAGTGCGGAACTGCCGCATCGGTCGTTGGGCAGGAGGCTCGGCATGGTTTCGTGGACAGCTTTTCGGCAAGGGATGGAAAAGAAGGCGGCGTGCCTGTTGGCGCTTTTCTGTACGGGGACCTCAGCGTTCTCTGAAGCAACGGGGCCTTGCGATGCTGTGCGCAGCAATATCAACACTACTGTTGGGCGGGTGTCGCACGGACTCGACGTTTGAGTTCAAAACCGACGGGAGCGTCAAGACGGAGATCATCGTTGAGGACGAAACCGGTTCCATGCGGGAACTCAAAGGAAACTGCGATGAGCTGAGAACTGTTGCATCTGCGACCCGTAAGTTTTCTGGCGGAGGGAAAACAGAAGATATCACGCTCCCAATGGGAATTTGACATGCAGAATCACGTCTAAAGTGATGCCTGACAATGTTAAGTGTTGAGGAAAGAAGCGATTCGTCACAATTACGTTACCCGCTTCAAATGTAAGAAAACCAGATTTGGATACAATAACTACTAGAACAACAATAATTATGCCTGGGAAAATAATAAAAGCAAATGTAGGGTCAGTCTCTGGAAACAAAGTCAAAATAAACGGAATTGATTACGCAGCAGATGGTTTTACCATTACTTCTCGCAAGGGCAGTTCGGCCAGCCCGGCCACCGACACTCCGACAACGACTGCTGCATCTTCGGGCCGTCGGTTCGCGCGAAATGATTCATCGCTATGGGTGTGGACCGGCGTCGGCTGCACAACGCTGGCCACACTGACCCTCGGAGGACTGGCGACCCTTCGAACCGCACGCAAAAGGAAACAACACGTTGCGTCACGCAACTCTGGTGGAGTCTGGGGCTGCTCGTGAGCCTCTAAAGGTCTTTTCTGCGATATTTCAAGAGCTGCGTCTGCGGGTGTGGCATGAACTAGACTGGGCTGTAAAAGTGCGGAACTGCCGCGTCGGTCGTTGGGCAGGAGGCTCGGCATGGTTTGTGGACAGCTTTTCGGCAAGGGGATGGAAAGAAGGCGGCGTGCCTGTTGGCGGTTTTCTGTACGGGGACCTCAGCGTTCTCTGAAGCAACGGGGCCTTGCGATGCTGTGAGCAGCAATATCAACGCTGCTGTTGGGCGGGTGTCGCACGGACTCGACGTTTGAGTTCAAAACCGACGGGAGCGTCAGGACGCAGATCGTATTCGAAGACGACACCGACTCAATGCGAACGCTCAAAGGAAACTGCGACGAGCTTAAGGCCGTCATATCCGCGCTCGGGAGATTCCTCGCCGAGGCGAAGGTCGAGAATGTTACAAGGCCGGGAGGAGCGCGTCACTTGCAAAGCAACGTCTAACACATCCATAGACGGCGTTAATCTGGAAAAATCAGGAGATTCCTATTCCCTCATGTATAAACCTTTAAATAGTAAAAAGAGGGATTTAAGTAGAATATCTGCGCGAACAACAATTATCATGCCCGGAAAAGTGCTTAAGACGAATGCAGGGGCCGCTCATGGCAACAAAGTAGTAATCGACGGGACGGACTATCTTACAGAGGGCTTTCAGATCACCTCAGAAGCGAATGGCACAACCAATTCGTCGTCACGCCCAGCCGGTACACGAACGAACAGCAGCGGAGAGACAGTTAGTCGCCACAGCGCGGAAAGAGGGCTGCCTTTATGGACGTGGCCCCTTATCGGTATCGGAGCCCTGTCCTTGCTCGCCGGGACCGGTGCTGCTTTCACGAGGAGAAAACGTGCGAATCCGAATCACGCCAGCACCGGTTTCAACTCAGAAAACACCATCTTGAAAGGCATGCACCGCGGTACCGCTTCTCCTCGACGGCCGAAAGACCTCAAAAGCTCGAACGGCCGACCGAGTAGCTAAGGAAGCACTTCGACGGCTGTCGCGCGTACTGCTTGAGGGTGACGACAGATTTCCATTTGGACTTCCACGCTTGTGTCAGCCTTATGCGCTCATTTTTCTTGGGGGCTGCTTCATGAGCCTCTGAGATTTTCTTTGCGGTGTCTCGAAGCATACGTCTGCAGGTGCGGCCTTAACTAGACTTGGCGGTAGAGTGCCCGGAATTGCCGTGTTGGTTGTTGGGTAGGGAGGCTCTGCATGGATTGTCGAACAGTTCCCCGGTTGGAGTTCGTCGGTGCGTGCGGGCGTGGGGCGGCGACGGCGTGGCGCCTCGGACGCCAAGAAGTGGCTGTCTGCGCCGGGTGGTTGTGGCGTTGGGCGTGTGCTCGGCGTGTTTGACCGGCTGCCGGATTGACGCGAAGGTCGAATTCAAAGCCGACGGGGGCCAGACACCGAGATCGTGTTCGAAGACACCACAGACTCAATGCGAACCCTCAAAGGCAACTGCGAAGAGCTGAGGGAATACTTTGGCACCACTGCCAGATACGCTGCTGCAGCGAAGATGGAGGATATTACCGCGCCGGGTGGTCATCTTCGGTGCAAGGCGACCTCGAACGTGCCCCATGACGAGGTGACGGTCAAAGACAACGCGGACACGTTGTCGATCTCCATCGAAAGCCCTCGCCTCCAGACGGCGCCGACCTCGACGGGCTGACAATGACGACGACGATCACCATGCCAGGCAAAGTCATTAAAAAGCAGCATCGGCAAAGTCCGTGGCAACAAAGTAGTAATCGACGGCTATGACTACCCCATCACCGGCTTCACCCATCACCTCCCAGAAAAACAACTCAACCAGCCCAGCCACCGGACCAACTGCCCGCCAATCAACGACGAGCACAGCCACGCCGACCGGCACACAGAGCCCACACGGCGATTCGTCCCTGTGGGTGTGGACCGGCGTCGGCTCGCACAACGCTGGCCGCACTGACCCTCGGAGGACTCCGCAACCTTCCGGTCCACACACGCAAAAAGAAACAACACACCACGCAAGCCGCAAACAACTCGAGGCCGGAGACCGTCTCAGCGGGACCGTCCAGCAGCACCAACTCGCCAAGGTGACAGCACAACCGACGCCGACGGCCATCCATCCGCCTTTTCCCTGACTCGCAGAGGCACCGCGCAGGAAACGCTCTTAGCCCCATACGCGAAATCACCGCCAGCCCCGCACCGAGGCAGCGAGGGGCGATGGCAACCACGTCGTCCGCCCGATAGCAGCTCAACGAGCTCGGTCGCGGTGTGGCCGGCTTTAGGGCCGGCGGATTCATCGTGGGAGTGCATCTCCAGATTATCGGCCGACCCACAGCGCGGCGGGCATGGTCGCCCTTCGGTGTTTGCTTCTGGGCCGAATGCGCTAGGCTGTGTACGAGCCTGAAACTATGCATCGGTGTACCGAATGGTCAGAAAGGGGCAGGAATGACCGACAACCAACCTTGCATCGGCCGCGCGGCGGAAACAACGATGTGTTCAGCGCGTGCAGGCAGAGGCGAGGAAGGCCTCGGGTCGTCATTCCTGCAGGAAAATCGAGCGCAATGCGCCTTCACCGTAAAGTCGCCATGCATTTCGTGACGGCGCTCGCTGTGTCCATGGCCCCTGCTATTGGGCGGGTGTCGCACGGACTCGACGTTCGAGTTCAAAGCCGACGGAGCGTCAGGACGCAGATCGTATTCGAAGACGACACCGACTCAATGCGAACGCTCGAGCAAACTTGTGAAGATTTACGAGAGTATTTCGGAAGTATTGGCGATTTTGCGGCCAATGCGAGGATGGAAGACATCACTCCGCCTGGAGGTCATCTTACCTGTAGAGCCACTTCAAGCACCCCTCTTGGAAGTGTCAAACTGGTAGAGGCTGGCGACACCTACACTCTTGCGCTTAAGCCTACGAGTGAGACTAAAGAGGATATGGAGGGGTTGACTGCGAAGACGACGATCGTCATGCCCGGAAGGTAGTCAAGACTAGCGTCGGCGACATTCGAGGGAACAAAGTTGGTGATCACAGGGGTCGATTATTTGGTCGACGGGCTGAATATCACCTCAGAAAAGGAAGGATCCGCAGGCCCGTCTTCGAATCCTCAATCTGGAGGCTTGACGGGCGAAAGCGACCTTCCGGCGCGGACAATGGGCATGGCTTTCCGTCGTGGGCGCTGGGCTGCCGGTTTGAGCGGGCTAGGTTTGGCCTTGGCGGGCCTTGCCGTTGTTGCGGCTCGAAAGAGGTGCCCTCGAGATCCCCAAGCAAACCCGCCCGTCCATTTTTGAGGCGAGAAGGCGGCTGCGCGTTCGAATCCTGTGCAGGCTGGGCTGGGAGGCTGTGCGGTGCAGCGCAGCTGCGGTGTTGGTTGTTGGCTAGGAGGCTCGGCATGAGTGTTGGAAGGCTCCACAGTCGAGTTCGTCGGTGCGTGCGGGCGCAGGGCGACGACGGCAGGGTGCCCTCGGACGCCAAGGGAGGCTGGGTCTGCGCAGGGCAGTTGTGGCGTTGGGCGTGTGCCTGGTGTGTTTGACCGGGTGTCGGATCGACGCGGAGGTCGAATTCAAAGCCGACGGGGGCCAGTACACTGAAATCGTATTCGAAGACACCACAGACTCAATGCGAACCCTCAAAGGGAATTGCACTCAGTTGAAAAACTATATCAGACCGCTAGGTCGGTTTGCTGTCGCGGCGAAGATGGAGGACATTACCGCGCCGGTGGTCATCTTCGGTGCAAAGGCGACCTCGAACGTGCCCCATGACGAGGTGACGGTCCAAAGACAACGGGGACACGTTGTCGAGTTTCCATGAAAGTCCTCGCCTCCGGACGGGGCCGACCTCGACGGGCTGACAATGACGACGACGATCACCATGCCGGGCAAAATCATTAAAAAGCAGCATCAGCAAAGTCCGCGGCAACAAAGTAGTAATCGACGGCATGACTACCCCATCACCGGCTTCACCATCACCTCCCGCAAAAACGACTCAGCCAGCCCAGCTACCGGGCCGACTGCTGAGTAAATCAACGAAAAGACGCGGCAACGCCGACCAACCGCCGCAGCGCCATGCGGGTTCGTCGCCGTGGGTGTGGACCGGCGTCGGCTGCACAACGCTGGCCGCACTGACCCTCGGAGGAACAGCGATCGCCCGGGCCGCACGCAAAAAGAAACAACACACTGCGCAGGATCAAAGCAACTTATATCGGAATCTTCCGTCGGAGCAGACGCCGATGGGTGGAAACCACCTTGGTGATTTCCACCAGGGACACAGGCGCCGTTAAATACATTCAAAACAACGGGCGGTGAAAAGCCGGGCGGGGACGCGTAAGTCGTGTCCCCCGCCCGGCTCGAGACCGGCTGCTGTTGTCGGTTGGGTGAGGGGGCCTGCCGGCAGAAAGGTGATTCTCCTGATCGGGTTCGTGAGGCCGAGATGCTCTTACCCTCGCGGAGGTCGGAGCCGGAAGAAGCCTTCTTTTTGTCCGCCTGCAGGGTGTCTGCCTGTCAGGCCGGAAAGGGCTTGACGGGAAGACGCACGCCGTTCGACGAGTCCGTTCCCCGAGACGAGCTGGCCGCCCGAGCGTCGAGAGAGCGCCCGGCGGACGTGCCCCGCGCGACCCAGCTCTGTCCCGCTCGGGTGGCTGAGGCTCCGCCCGCGGTGCTGGTCTTGGATCCGGAACTGCTCGCAGTTCTTTCTGAGGTTTGGCTTATGGTCCGAGCTCACTGTCTGACTTCCGGCGTGCTCCTGGAGGCGGAGACGCGTTGATCCTGCCCGGTTGGCAAGAGCCTGTCCGTTGGTTCTTGAGACGGCAGGATCGTTCGTCCGGGCTCTGGAGGCGGTGGTCGCCCCACGCACAATCCCGCTGCGTGAAGCAGACGATCCTGTCGAGGCGGCAGTTGCTCTTGGAGCCGTGCGTCGCCCCGCGCAGAATGCCCGACGAACGACCCGAGGCCGAGGCTGCGGCCGGGCGGGCGATGCCTGAGGCTCCTCCCCGAGACGAGACGGGCTTGTCCCCGAGACGGGTGCGAGCAGCGGTGGTCGCCCGCGGAGAATCCCGCTCCCGCGGGGGCTGGGTGCAGCGCGGGTGGCGGCACCCGACTGAACGGCCGTTCTCGGCGAAACCAGGCGGCGAGGGGCCGCCTTTGCGGCGCGGATGGCTGGAAGACCTTGTAGCCGACGGCCCCGCCGGTCATCGTCGCCGCCACAGCAAGAGAGTTATGAACAGCAGGCGAGTCCAGGCCCGACGGACGCACCGGCCCGCTGCGCAAGGCCCCGCCGTGGTCGTCGACATGCTGCGGCGCGTAATGCGAGCCTTGCAAACCGATGCTCGGATCTACACTTGGCGAACGTTGCGAGACGAAAGTTTCGTTGGCGTGTCCGGGCAAGCCGACCGCGTCGCCGAGGCCGGTGGCCCTCCACTCGGTGGCCGACCGCGGCAGGCCCACGATTCTGGCCCAGCCCTGAAGACCCGTGCCCTCAGCTCCGCCAGAAGCAGAACCTTGAGGAGAACGGGGGTCTCGGCCTCCTCCTGTGCCGGAGGTACCCTCGGAGGCTTGACCGCGTCCGCTGGCGGAGGATTGCTCTTCGGGCTGGAAGGGCAGACCCTTGCCCTCGGCGGCCGCGACATGGTCCAGACTTGCCAGCTCTGTCGAGGCACGCTCCTCAAGCTTTGCGTGAGCAGCAGCACGTTTTGCTCAGCTTGAGCGAGGCATGACATTCCCCTAAGGGATTCGTCTGCGCAGAAGAAGACGTGAGCTTGATGGTACTTTTCATCGTTTTAAGTTGTTTTGGAGTTGTTTGCGGTGTCTTGGGCGTGGCGTCCAGCGGTCGTGACAGTGGTGCGGCTCTGGGCGATGGCGTGCATCCCTTCGGCTGAGCGGCGCACGCGGGTGGTCAGGGAATCGAGCTCGCCGGCGGCGGCCTCCGCCGTGGCTCCCGTTCATGCCGAGGTCTGCGGCGACCCGCCCGGTCAGGTCGGCCACCAGGTGGGTTTGTCCCCGATAGTTTTAACCGCATCGGTGGTGGCGTCGTTGGCACGCGGGTCCACGGCTCGATGCCGAACAGGTGAGTCGACATTGTGGCCATGATTCCTCCGGCATTCGCGTAGGGCGCACGGGCCCGGTCGGCGTCGGCGCGGGCATCCCGGCCGTGGCGGCGCCGTTGCAATTATCGGCGTCGTCGCTCCGTCCCCGCAGGCAAAGCCCTCCGCCACGCTCCTTGCCCGTAGGGAGTCGAAGAAGGTGTGAAAGGGCGGCCGCGGCTTGGGCGAGCTCGGCCCGGCGGGGTGTAGGAGAACCTGTCGGTCAGATCACGCCAAAACGTCCAAATGTCGTTGGCGGTCGGCCTCGCTGACGGACTGGAAGGAAGCGACGGCGTGTTGGAGGTTGACGATGGTGCGCGTGTAGCGCGCCGAGGTATTACCCAACTCGTCGCTGATCACGGCCAGAGTGCCAGTCAGCAACCGTCCGTATTGGCCGAGCTCGGCGACGTCGGACCAGGCGTCCATAGAAGCCTCTCACATGGGGAGTAAAACGTGGCCTTGGCTTCTTGGAAATGCGCCCCCGCTTGACGCAGCGTCCCGAGCTGCGCACCGAATTTGTCCGTGTTAAGATGAAAAACGGTCACCGAATAAACCTCCTGGGGGCGACTTGTGTAAAGAAATATCGTGATTGTTATGCGGTTGTCACTGCACCCCGGCGTCCGACTTTCGCCTCCGTCCGAACCGGTTGCGTAACGGTAGAGTACTCCCGGACAGGCGGGCGCACAACCTTTTTCCGACACTATGTAATGTGACGGTGACCACACGTGTTAGATGCCATGGAAAGCGGCGACGACACGAGTTCTAGCCTGCGTTTCGCATGCAAGGACAACGTCTAAGTGTCATCGCAAAGACAAAGGAGCTGCAGCCAGCAGAGCCAAACGCGCCCGCCGACCGCAACCGGCGAGATACAGTCAGCATCGCCGGGTATTCCCGGCCAATCAGGCCAAAACGCGCCTCGAAGCGTTTCGAAGCCCGCCCGGCTTGCCGCATCGACTCATTTCGGCGAGGCGCTTCGCCCAGGCCCGCCGGTCCCAAGCGAGCGCCTGAGCGCGGAAAATCCACGGGCGTGCCGATCGGTTTCTCGAGCTTCCCTGCAGCGCGAAGTTCCGCACCCCGCGACGCGCAGTTCTCCGAGCAGCTCCTCGAAACGCTCCGTGGCGGGCGCACCGGGATGAACGGTCGTGCGGACCTCATAGTCGAGAGGGCCGACGTCGGCGCGCTCAACGTGCGATCGGCGCCAGCGAGCTCAGCTGTGCGATCGGCGCCAGCGGGCTCAGCAACGTAATCGGGCGCAGCAGGCTCAACTGTGCGATCGGCACGCTCAACCATGCCATCGGTGTCGGCAGCCTCGGCGGCGAGGCCGGGCACGCGCGCTCGGCCGACGCCTCGAGCACCGCGTCCAGCGACTGCCAGGCCTTGCCCCGCCCCGAAGCCGGTCGCCGCGGCGTAGTCATCCGGCATCGCCTTGACGTCGATGCCCACCCAGTCGGTGTACGGCAGCGTCTTCGCGAGCGCACGCGGGTAGGCCCCGGCCGTGTGCAGGCCGACGCCGAAGCCCATCTCGCGCACCCGCCTCGCCGCGTCGGCGACCCCGCCTGGCGCAGCGCCTCGCCCGCCTGTCAAGACGACGCCGTCAAGCGGCCCCGCCCGTCGGGCCAGAAGCGCCTCCACCTGGGGACCACGGCACGGCCCCGGGGACTCCCGGGTCGAGGATCGCCTCGTTCTGCGCCACGGGCAGGCTAGCGGGCAGCCCTGGAGGAAGACCGCGGCGAGCTTGCTGCCGGGCCAGTCCACCGTGGAGAGGGGAACCGAGCCCCGCGATCGCCAGAGAATCGGCGGAGGCCCAGTTTCGACGCGGCGGAGGGCGCTCCGGGCCTCCGAGCGCTTTTGGGAGACGAGGCTTCAGGGCGTCGGCGGGGGCGTGACGCCTCCCGCCGACGCCCCCGCAGCCGGCTTCTCTGCCACAGTCATGGCTGCGGCGCCCGGCTCCTCCGGGCGCGCTCGCTTCGTCTGCCGCAGCGGCATTCGCCGGTCCGCCGGCGTCGTCAATCGAAGCCCCGCGCCCACAGCGACGCCAACGCGCGCTCGCATCGGCCGCGGCGCCGTCGGTCGAGGCTCCGGCGCCAACCGTCGGGCCCGCCGCGCCGAGTCGGGGCCTTCGGCGTCGACCTTTCCGCGCACGTCAGCGCTGATGCTTGGGCAGCCGCGAGGCCTTCTCGGTGAGGGCGCGTGCGCTCGTTGTACTCGCCTTTCTTCCCGATGTTGAAGGAGGCCACCGGGCGGAAGTAGCCCATGACGCGCGTCCACACCTCGCATTCCTGCGGCTCGGCGTCGGGGTTTTCGGCGGCGCAGCGTTCGCAAATCTTGTGCTCGCCGGCAAGGTAGCCGTGGACCGAGGCAAATCGAGAATGTGGGGGTGATCGTGATGTACGGAAGGTGGAAGTTCGTCAACGCCCGGCGCACGAGCTCCTTGCACGCCTGGCCGGAGCTCATCCGCTCGTTCATGCACAGGGTGCAGGACCGTCCCTCCCGTGTACATCGACTGCAAGTCGGCCTGCATCTGAAGCGCCTCGAAGGCGTCTTCCGATGTGGCGCGACGGGCAGCTGCGAGGAATTCGTGTAGTACGGCTGGGCGTCCGTCCCCGCCTGGAGGATGCCGGGGAAGCGCTTGCGGTCTTCCTTCGCGAAGCGGTACGTGGTGCCCTCTGCCGGAGTGGCTTCGAGGTTGTACAGATTCCCCGTCGCCTCCTGGTAGGAGACGAGGCGGTCGCTGAACGCGCTCGAGCACGCGCACGGGGCGAGCGTGGCCCCACTCGTCGGCGATGTCGCAGCGGTCGTCCGTGAAGTTGCGGATCATCTCGTTCATCCCGTTGACGCCGATCGTCGAGAAGTGGTTGTTCAGGTGCCCCAAGCAGCGCAGGCTGTAGTACAGGCCGGCGTCCATGAGCTCTGGACCTTCGCCCGCTTCTTTTTCGAGCGTCGAGGACGCGAGGTCCGCCAGGTGGTCCAGGCGCGCGAAAAAGCCCTTCTTCGTCGCCCGCGTACACGTACCCGAGCCTCGCCAGATTGATCGTGACGACGCCGATCGAGCCGGTCAGCTCTGCCGAGCCGAAGAGGCCGTTGCCGCGGGCGAGCAGCTCGCGCAAATCCAGCTGGAGGCGGCAGCACATCGAACGGATCATGCCCGGGTCCAGCTCGGAGTTGATGAAGTTCTGGAAAATAGGGCAGGCCGTATTTGGCCGTCATCTCGAACATCAGCTGGGCGTTCGGCGAATCCCAGTCGAAGTCCTTCGTCATGTTGTACGTCGGGATCGGGAAGGTGAAGACCCGGCCGTCGGCGTCGCCCTCGGTCATCACCTCGATATAGGCGCGGTTGATCATGTCCATCTCGGCCTGCAGCTCACCGTACGTGAAATCGCAGACCTCCTCGCCGACGTAGGGGTGGTCCTCGGCGATGTCGGCCGGGCACATCCAGTCGAACGTGAGGTTGGTGAACGGGCACTGGCTCCCCCAGCGCGAGGGCACGTTGAGGTTGAAGATGAGCTCCTGGATGCACTGTTTAACTTGACCGTAGGTCATTTTGTCGAGCCGCACGAAAGGGCGCCATGTAGGTGTCGAACGAGGAAAACGCCTGGGCGCCGGCCCATTCGTTCTGCAGCGTCCCCAGGAAGTTGACGACCTGCCCGCACGCCGCGGAAAGGTGCTTTGGCGGGCCCGAGGAAATCGCACCGGGAATCCCGTTGAATCCCTCTTCGAGCAGGCGGCGCAGCGACCACCCCGCGCAGTAGCCGGCCAGCATGTCGAGGTCGTGGATGTGGTAGTCGCCTTCGCGGTGGGCGAGGGCCTCCTCCTCGCTGTAGACGGTGGCCAGCCAATAGTTCGCAATGGTCTTCCCCGCCGCGTTGAGGATGAGGCCGCCCAGCGAGTACCCCTGATTCGCGTTGGCGTTGACCCTCCAGTCCGAACGCTCGAGGTACTCGTCCACGGTGGAGACCGCGTCGATTACGGGAGGCCCTGACGCCGAGCGAGAAACCGTCGCGCTGGGAGGCCGGAGGCTTGGCGGATGCGTGCGGAGCCGGCGCCCGCGAAGTCAACGATCGCGGAGCCGGCGCCTGCGCAGACGACTGCCGCCAGTCCGATCGCCGCGGGTCATGCGGGGCTTGCGAGGCTTGCGGGCGATGCGAGGCTGCGCCGACGTTTGCCGACGTCGCCGCCTCGCCCGGCCGGGTCGGAACTTCGCTCGGCTGGACCGCTTCGGGCTGCCGATCGAGGGGCTTAGGGCGCTTCGTCGCCGACGTCATTGGGTTCTCTGCGGTCGCTTGATTCTCGGTGATTGCCATGTTCCTCTCCTTGGTCGTGGGAGTTCCCCGAAGCGGCCGACGCGCCCGGCCTTCGGGAAGCGGAATCGACGCTACTACCTCAAATACTACATCTAGTGGGTGACACGCCGCCAGCACACAATATATTGATTCTTTCAAGTGAGGGGTCTGCGGGGCTTCGCCTTGAAACGGCGGAGGGAACGGGGCGCCGAGGCAAGTGGGCGCCGACAAGAACGAAGGCGGGAAACGACGCGTCGCGGCGCGTCCTCAGAGGCGGCGAAAATCTGCGGACCGGAAAGGGCGCTGCGACCGGCGGCGAAGACGCGGACCGGCGAGGATGCTGCGAGCCACGCCGAAGACGCAACGAACACTGCGGCGAAGAAGCGGAGCGGCCATGACCGCAACGAACACGGCGGCGAAGGCGCACACCGGCTAAGACCGCAGTAAACCCGGAGGGTTCGGCGCACATGCGTCTGGTCGACAGGCGCGCGGCACATATTTATCCGAGTTGACGGCGCGCGGCACATGTCTATCTGGTTGACGGCGCACATTCGTCCAACCGATGACGCACATTCATCCAACCAATGATGCACATTCGTCCGACCGATGGCGCACGCTCACCTAGTCGATGATGCACACTTAAGTGGTGTCGGATCGCGTCCCTGATTTCCTTTCGCATGTTCTCGCCCATGCGACGCCGGGCCAAGTCGCTGCCGTCGTCGAGATGCCGGCGCGCGCAAGACGCAGGGCGCCGTGGTCTGAATGGGTGGCGCCCGAAGTCAGCGACGCCCTCGCAAACCGCGGAATCCGCGAGCTGTGGTCGCACCAGGCGGAGCGGCGGAGCTGCTGCACGGCGGCGGCGCACACGGTCGTCGCAACCGGGACCGGCTCGGGAAAGTCGCTTGCCGCCCTGATTCCGGCCTTGGACCTCCTGAGCCGGCGGGGCGGGGCCGGAGTGGCCTCGCGAACATCCGCTACAGGCCGTCCGTTCTCTATCTCGCGCCGACGAAGGCCCCTGGCCGCAGACCAATTGGTCGGCTTGGCTCGACTCGCGCGCGAGGTCGATCCGCGGATCGGCGTCGCGGCGGCCGACGGCGACGCCGAAGCATCCGTCAAAGCGGTGGGCCCGCGAATACGCCGACGTCGTCCTTTCGAACCCGGATTTCTCCAGCACGCCATGCTCGCCTCCCACGAGCGTTGGGCCAGGCTGTGGCGGGGCCTGGCGATGGTGGTGATGGACGAATTCCATTCCTACCGGAGGCGTTTTCGGCGCGAACGTGGCGGCGACTGTGCGCCGCCTCCTGCGCCTCGCAGCCCACTACGGGGCCTGCCCCGACCGTAGCCTTCCTCTCGGCGACCAGCGGAGACCCGGCCGAAACCGCGCGTCGTTTCCTCGGAGATTCCTTCGGCCCGGTCCAGGCCGTCGAGCGCGACGGGTCGCCGCGCGGGCCGAAAACGCCTTGTCCTGTGGCGATGCCGCGAGGTCGAAGGCGAGCAGCGCGCGAAAGGGAAAGGCGTCCCGCGCGCAGAAGGCACAGGCCTCGAGCCGCGAGCGACGCCGGGCCGAGGACATGCCGAACCCTCGAAAGTCGCACTGGAACCGAGGGCGATCCCAGAAAACCGGGCACGACGCCGGAACCGACTTCCCCGGCGGGCCGCGGCGCGCGCGAACACTGAGGCGGGCGAACTCACGGGCGTGCTTTGCCGCGGCGGGCGCGCAAACGCTCACATTCGTCCGCTCGCGGGCCGGAGCCGAGCGGGTTGCGGAGATTGCCCGCGACTGGTCGGCGGCGAACGCATCGGGCCTCGACCCTGAGATCGCGGCATACCGCGGCGGCTATCTCCCCGAAGACAGAAGGGCCCTCGAAGACTCGCTCAGATCGGGGAACTGCGAGCGCTGGCGACGACGAACGCACTCGAACTCGGGATCGACGTCTCGGGGCTGGACGCCGTGGTCGTCACGGGGTGGCCGGGCACGCACGCCTCTTTCGCCCAGCAGATCGGACGAGCGGGCCGCGCGGGCAAACCCGGCGTCGCCGTGTTCATCGGGCGGGACGACCCGCTGGACCAGTACCTCCTCTCGCATCCCGAGGCGTTCACACAGTCGCCGGCGGAGACGAACGTCTTCGACCCGGCCAATCCGCACGTCCTCCTCCCCCACGTCTGCGCCGCAGCGGCCGAACTCCCCTCTCACAGAGGCCGACGCCGAGGTCTTCGGGCTTGACAGCACGGCCCTCTTCGACGACCTCGCGTCCGACGGCCTGCTGCGGCGGCGCCCAAACGGCTGGTTTTGGAACGCTTCGCTGGGGGCAGACGCCCACGACATAGTCAGCCTCCGCGGCGAGGGCGGCACGGTGTCCATCGTCGACGGCGAATCCGGCGTCCTGCTCCGGAACAGTGGATGCTGCTCGTGCGGACGCAACCGTCTTTCCCGGCGCGGTCTATCTTCACCAAGGCGTGCCTTACATGGTCGAGAGCCTCGACGAAGACGCCGCCGTCGTCCATCGCCATCGCGACGAGGAAATCCGAACCTATGCGGCGCAATCGACGTCGGTGCACATCGTGGACGTCGAAGAGCTTGCGCATGCGGATTTCGGGATCTGGGCCCGTCGAGAGGTTCTCGTGACGTCTCAGGTGACCGGTTACGACGTCCGAAGAAGCGAGGACGGCTTCTATCTGGGCGCGTCCCGCTCGACATGCCGGTGCGAGAGCTGCGCACCTCGGGGAACGTGGTGGACCCTCGACGCGAAAGCCCTAGAACGAGCGGGCGTGTCGGCGTCCGACCTTCCAGGCGCTCTCCACGCGGCAGAGCACACCTCGATCGGCATCCTCCCCTTGCTGGCGACCTGCGACCGCTGGGATCTGGGCGGCCTATCGACCGTTTTGGCACGCCGACACGCAAGCGGCGACCGTCATCGTCCACGACGCCGTCCCCGGCGGTTCAGGGCTGCTCCTTCACGGCTTCGAACACGGACGAATCTGGATGGAGGCCACGCTCGCCGCTTTGGAAAGCTGCCCGTGCACGGACGGGTGCCCCCGCTGCGTCCAGTCCCCGAAGTGCGGCAACAACAACGAGCCTCTTTCGAAGGGCGGAGCGACGAAGCTCCTGCGCGTCGTGGCCGACGGGTTGCGCCGCGCACGGTCCTGATCGGCGGGCACAGGCCTGATCGGCGCGCTTTACGAAGCCCCGAATCGGCGCGCGCTTTACGGAAGCCCCAAATCGGCGGGTTTCACGAAGCCCCAAATCGGCGCGCTTTACGGTGCTAGATCCGCACGCTTCCCTGGGCTCCGGAGACGTCACGTGTTGTCCGGGTTTGATGTAGGACCCCAATCTGCGCGCTTCCTGAGCTTTGATCGGCTTGCCTCCCTCAACCCTTGGCTGCGGAGGCGGCCCTGCGGCGCTGCCGCCCACAGCCCAGCCGCCCGACGCTCTTCGTTTGCCCCGATGTCTTAATCCGCCCTGACGCCTCCGTCCGCCTCGGCAGCCATCACCCTTTTCGTCGGCCGAGTAAGCAGGCCCGGCCCACGCCTCGGCCAACATACGCTCACCCCATGTAGGTCGATTCTTGGACACCTTCACCTTCGCAAGTGCGCCGTCGACGTCGCAGGCCACAAGCGAGGCGCCGTACGCGTTCGACGCATGCCGACGACGGCACCCGCCAAGCCCCGCGGCGTTTCTCTGCGCGGATGGCACAAGGCCACCATGTCGGCGGCATTCTGGGCTGGCGATGCTCGCGCACGTCGAAGCGACCATCAGCAGCACAACCGTGAAAGTGCGGATCACGAAAAGGAAGCCGACCGTAAGAACGGCGCCCGCGCCGCGTTCAGACTCGCGCTCAGCCTCCCACGCGATTCCGTTGAACTCGCGAAGGTTTGGTAGCAGATGAAAGGCGCCGACGGCGATGTCGTCGGCGGAAAACGCCGATCCGGCTGCCGCGAGCGCCGACGCCGAGAGGACCGCCTCCTTCCCTCGCTGCCTCGCCCCCGCCCGACTCTCCCGTCCTTTCTTTTCTCGCCGCCGGGCGGGTCTGTCGAGTGCGTTCGCGGCGCTTCGCCTCCCGCCCCGGCGTGGCCGACGGCTTTATGCGTCCTCCTCGGTCCCGCAGTCGCGTCCCGCCTCGGCCTCGCCGCCGACCGGCTCGACCGCTGCCGTGACGGACGCGTGAACGTCAGATGCCCAGCCTTCCGCTGAACCCCTTTCGCGGCGCGTGCACACGGCCTCGACGGTGTCGGCGCCGCTGACGACGCTCACCGACGCACCGGGGGAAAAAGAACGCTCGACGGCGGCCTTGATCGCGCCGTCCCTTCTCCCAGCGCGGCCATGCGAGCCGCCATTCGCGCCGCGTCATTGGCTTCGAGATAGGCGACGGCGATATGCCCAAGCGCAGGGTAAAGGCCGCTGACGAGCCAGAACGAGAGAGCCGATGGCGACTTCCCCAGTCACCATCCCCGATTCCGAGTGCCCGTCGGGGCGATTCACGCGAGGTCTTTCAGTCGCTGAGCATTTCATAGATTTCCATCCTTTCCGCGGCTTTCGGCCTCAATCGTCGCTTTATCGGCCTTCCTGCCGCTTTGGGCTTTCTCGTGGATTTTGAACCATGCGTTTCACGGCAATCTGCATCCGGCCGCATTCCGGGATCGCCGCGATGTGATCGGGCAGAGTGCGCGCTCCGCCCGATCGTCGCATCACATTCCCGGAACGGAGAAGATCTTGCTCAGCAGGGCCTTCATCCCGTTGCGGAACCAGTCCTGATTGACAAGTCACCACAGAACGCCTGCGACGCCCGTCGCGGTCACCGATCCTATCGCGTACTCGGCCGTGGCCATTCCCGCCTCGCCTGACGTCTTGTCGATGTCGACGAAGCTTTTGCTCGTTGTCATTGTCGTCTCCTGTCTATCGGCTACGCCTTTCGTCGCCGATGACTGACTCTTTCAAAACACGGCATCCGGTTGACGAAGGATTCCCGAGGCTGTGAGCCTCTGCGACGTCGTTTCGCCCTGTGGACCGACTGCGATTACTTGACGCCACCGATTGACCGTTTGACGCGACCGATTGGCTACCTGATGCCACCGATTGACCGTTTGACGCGACCGACCGATTCCTCCAAAACTCCGTCGGACAATCTCGCACGAGCGCAGTCCCCACGCGGACCGATTCGTCACGCAAATCAACCGCTGCAGGCTCCGGCGCTTCCACCCCTGCAAAGCGAGGTAGGCCGACGCAGCCGAGGTCGCGCCATGCATTCGGCATTGCCCAATAAAACCTGTGTGGTCGGCCGACAGCCGGTAAAGCCGAACGGAACGGCTTCTTCCCGTGAGCGAGGTCAGCCGGCGTCGGCCGGCGCCGCACGAGCAAATCTGGACCACGCGCTTACGGAGCAAAGGCCGACTTCGAAGACTTACTCCAATTTCTAAATACATAGAATGGCCATATTAAAGCAGACATCAGGGCAACATTAAACACAGAACATGACCAGCAAAATGCTTATAAAGTCATAATTAATAAAATGCACTCAGAACAAAGCTCTATTACGAAAATCGCATGTATGGACCATAAGTTCTAAAATGGTCCTTATGGCGAAAGAAGAGACTTTTTCGCACCAAGCGTCTCTCGCCGCAGTCCTTCTCTCGTTCCTAGGAACTTTTCATCCGCCGTGCCCCACAGACGGAAGACCAGACACGCCCCCCGCAGACACGACGCGCCGACCGCGCTCAGGCCCACGCGTCGTCCTTGCTCAAATCCCCACCGGCCGGGCATAGATCTGCATCAACCGGGTCCCCTCGACGCCGCCTGAGCCCTTGACGTTGCCCGGGCCATTCGATCCCGTTCCGGCTCTTCGAGGCCGCGCGACCGCTTCAGGCCGTCGCCGCACGATCACCTCAGGATCGCCACGCCCGCCGAAACGACGATGGGAACGACGCCGAGCAGAATGAAAGCGGGGAGAAAGCACAGGCCCAGCGGAAGAACAAGCTTGGCGCCCAGTCGCGCTGCGGATTCCGCGCGCGCCGCACGCGGCCGGCTCTCAGACTCGCAGCCGTTCTCTCAAGCAGCGGAACCGCAGCCGCGCCGTCAACCCACGAGGGCTCGAGCGCGTTGCGCAATGGATCAAAACGGCTCGGCGCGTCCTGCCACGCCTCCTCCCACGTCCCGCCCATCGTCAAGGACTTCGCCACGCACTCAAGGCCGGGCGGTTCCTCTTCCTCGGCCAATGCCGATTCAAACGGGCCACAAGAAGCGCGGGCACCGGAGCACCCGGCACGTATCGCTCGCCATCGCCAGGTCCGCGACCATGCGCCTGGTCGACCGGCAGGAAAAGACGCCTGCGCAACCTGCGCGTCGCGGCGCTCGAACGCCGGAGGCGAAAGAACTCTGAGGACCACGCCGCCGCGACGACGAAAGGACCGCGGCGAGCCCGAGAAAACCACATCGTTATCCCTCTTTCCGCACGCCGAACGAGGCGGCGCACCCAGAAAAATTCCCAAGGCTCAGAGGCAGAGCCTGAGGGCTGACAGCGTCCGCCCCAGGCTGGAGGACAAAGAAAATCGAGCGTGTCCGTTCCCATCAGCGACCCCAGAAACAGCCCGAGGAGGGGAAGCCAGGCCAACATGCGAGCGCTCGCCTTGGGCCCGGCGAGTGCGGCGCGGCGCGCTGCGCCGATTCGGCGGCGTCCGTGATTCCTGCGGCGCACGCGTCCAGGACGTCGGCCGCGGGGCGCTGGCTGCCTGAGTCAGCCTGCATACAGCGACCGCCGGGGAACGCCCAGCCGCACGTCGTCGGCGGACTTCCGCCCGCGCGAGGCCCACATCCGCCCGCAAAGCCGCGGGCACGCTGACGTCGTCAACTGCGTCTCCGTCTTCGAATCCGGCCCTGGCAACACGTCTGCCCCCAGGCTTTCTCGGTGGAGGCTCCGGCCCTCATGCGGGTTGCGGTCTCCGCGACGAGCATCCCGACGTCGACGTGCCCCAGCCGCCCTTTCCGTTTCTTCACAGCGGACCCTTTCGCCTCGTTTTCGCGCGCCTACGTCGTTTCGTCCGCCGCTTCGCCAGTGGACGCCGCTTCGCACGCCCGTCCGCATCCCGTTTGTCCTCCGTCTCCCCGGCGGCGTCCGCCCCGGCACAGGCGGCAGTTCCAATTCCAGCGTCTCGCTCCTGCGTCGGCGCTCAGCCCGGACGTCGCTTCCATTCCGATGCGGGCGCCCGATCCGGCGCATGCCTCGCCCGGCGCGTCATCCATTCCCCACTCGCGCGGCCAGCCTCGGCCAGGCAGGGACTCGCGCCACCGCCTTCCTTTCCGAATTCCAACGCCACGGAGGCGGTCAGCTCGCCGCGGCGCGCATTTCCAAAACAGCGACCTGCGCGAGAACGCGAACCCCGTTGCGGCGCTCACGTGGACGACGGCGTCGAGCGCGCTGTAGCTTTGTGCGGCGACCATGTCCTCGCCCATACCCGCCAGAGCGCCGAGCGCCGTGAGCCGCGCGGAACGTCTGCGGCAGAGTTGGCGTGAATCGTCGCCCATCCGCCCTCGTGTCCGGTGTTGAGCGCCGTCAGGACCTCTCGCACCTCCGCGCCTCGGCACTCGCCGAGAACGATCCTGTCCGGCTCGCATCCGCATGGCCGCCCGAACCAGTTCGCCTCAAGGCCACCTCGCCTGCCCCTGCACATTCGCCCTTCGCACTTGCAGATGAACGACATGGGGATGCGAGGGCCGCAATTCCGCGGATTCTTCGATCACGAGGATTCGCTCGTCGCTCGGGACCTCTCCCAGGACCGCGGCGAGCAATGTCGTCTTCTCGACCCCGTCGCGCCCGAGACGATGACGTTCGCCCGATGCGCAACGAGGGGCCAGGAGCAGCGAGCGCGAAACCGTCGAACATTCCGCCTTCCGCGAGCTCCGCCAGGTGAAGGGAGACGGGTCTGTGCGCCCGCAGAGAGATGAGGGTCCCCTCGGCGGCGAGGGGCGGCGCACCGCGTGAAGCCCTCAACCCGTCGGGAAACGTTCCGTCCACGATCGGAGACGAATCGTCGAGCCTCTGGCCGCACGCGGCCGCGAGCGCACCGCGAGCGCTCGCACCGAGGATCGTCGTTTCAGACTCGCGGCTGGCGCGCCGTCGCGCTCCATCCCGTTTCCACGATCGACCCACACGCCGCGTCCGCCGTTGACGAGGACGTCGGTGACCGACCGATCGTTTCAGCAGCGGGTCGAGCAGTGGCCCCGCCCCGGCGATTGCCTGGCGAAGCCGCCGCCCGACCCCACGACGTCGCGCGCGGAGACGGCGACGGGGTCACGCCATGCGATCGCTCCGCCGTCGCTGCCGCCCCTCGCCAGACTGGCCCCGCACCCGCCGCATCGCCTCCGCCTCGGTTCCGGCGCCCTCAGCGGCTTTTCCTCGGCCGACGCGTTCGAAGGCCGAAACGTCATTGTCAGGCCCCGCACGCCCGGGCGAGACTGCAAGATCGCGAGCGTCGCAGACCTCTTTTCGCTCGCCGACGCACGCCGTGTTCGACGTCGCCGGCCAGACCGGAAAGGAGCCGACGGGGTACACGGAATCGATTCCGAGGTCTCTCCCCCAAACGGCAGCCTCGCTCGCCTCTGACGCCGAGGGCGCCACCGGGAATCCCCACGCCCGCGGGCGCATTCTGCTACAGCCCGCGCGAGTTGCCGCGCCGGACCGCTTCCCGCCGCGCGCCACGAGCACGACGACGTCGAGCCATCCGAGCAGCTGGGCGGCGCCCCTTCGATCAAGGCCTCTCGGGCAAGTCGATGACGCACAGGTCCCACCTGCGAGCAGGCGGCCACTGCGCCTCCCCGCCTCGCCCGAAGGCATCGCGCCCCGATCGTCGGCGCTGAGCACGGCAAGCCCTCGCTCGAGGCAGCGAGTTGAGCAGCCGCCCAGGGACCAGCACGCCCGGAACTGACCGCGGGTCAGCCCATCTGACGCCGGCCTGCCCGTCGAGGGCCAGCAGTCGGTCGGCCCCCGCAGAACACCGGTCGGCACGACGAGGGCCACCCGGAACCTGCCTTCCAATGTGCGAAGCCACGCGGCGACGGCTGAGCGCCGGCGCCGCCATGAACTCCGACGACGCCGACGATCCGCCCGCGCCTGGTCGTCCCCTGCCGCCAAAAAGCAGCTCGAGAAGGTCCTCCGCCTCGTCGGGCAGGGTGTGGAGCGAGCCCCCAGGCGAAGTACGGGGCGTAAGCCGGATGAAAGCGCGCGCGGACTTTTACCGCCGACGCCCCTCACCTCGCTCAGATTGAGGACGGCCGCGTCAGCGCCGTCCGCCACATACCGACGTCGATGCCTCCCAATGCGGCGATTCGATCGACTTCCGATCTGCGCCCGCTGGGCTGGAGCCAATGCGACCACGGGAAGGCTTCCGTCGAGCGACGCCTCGCTTTGCGTGAGCCTCCGCCACGGCCGCGGAGTGCGCCCTCATGGCTTGCCACGGGCGTCCGTTCGCGCCTTCCATGCTTTAGCGCGGATGTGTGCTTTTATCTACACTTTCGCAATCATGAACGGCATTAAACTCCGTCGGCTCGCTTAGCTTCCCTATTGAATGCCAGTTGTGGATTGGAAACACGTGGAAAATCTGTGGACCAAGCGCGAGCTTAGCGCCCATGCGTCACTGGAAACGCCGGACCCGCTTTCACCTGCGCGAAGGCGCAGCGCGACCGGCGAGATTCGATCAGCGCCCATCGTCCGCGCACGGCAACGAGACCGGCGGACGTCGCCAGTCGGACATCGTCCGCACAGATGCCGTCCGGCACAGCGCTGTCAGCACAGCTATCGTCTCGCACACGGTCTGGAGCGACGTCGGCCATCCGATCCGTACCGGGCATCGACATCGGGATGTGGAGCTCGCCCCACACCCAGCTCTTTGCCCGCCGTCGAGCATGTATTCTTTTGGGGCGGTCCCTTTGACGGACCCCTTTCACGAGCGACCCTTTCGCACGAGCCCCTGCGTCGATCAGCATGCGGCCACGCGAACTTCGGCGAAAATGCGCGCAGCCAGATTCCTATAGCCGCCTGCCGCCGTCCCTTTCTTGCCGTTCGCGCCCTTTCCGCGTGCAGCCTCGACGCCGAAATCGACGTCGATAGGGGCTTCGGAGCGGACGGGGGACTCCAGCGAAAGCCCCAGCGCGGGCGCGTCGAGGCAGGAACGACGAAGATCCTGAAACAGAGTCTGGAGGAAGCTGGGTCGCTCTGACCTCTCCGCCGATCGTACCGGTGCGATGGGGGCGTGCGTGACAGCGGCTCTACGATCAGGCGACCGCCTTTCACGCTCAACGGCTTCGGCCAGCGGCAAGCGGGACTTCAAATCGCGGTGAAAAGACCGGCAGATTCTGGAGAAGGCCACGGCCGAATGCGCAAGCCAAGCCGTCCGCGAGGTCGCGAACCCGGACAAGAACCCCGATCAAGACAAGAGGCACAGACCCGGCCAAGGGACCAGATTCGGACAAAGGCGCCGTCCCGTCGCCGGCTGACAGAACGATCCAAAGTTCAGATCGGTCTCGGCGCAATGAGCGCCCTCATGCTAGCAATGAATGCAGAGAGAGAGCAGAACGGCGGGATACGCACAGCAACAGGCAAACAGACAACAGGGTAAACACGGCGACAAGTCAAGCCAATGGAAAGAAATGGAGATCTGCAGGATACGCTTTGTAGGCTGACGAAGCGGACTGCAGACGGCCGCCCTTTAAGAACTAACCATACGGAGGTATCATGCGTCTCAAAAGAAATTGTCCGTTCTCCCGCCAATTCCACGCATTGGCCTCTTCGCCTCGGCTTCATGCGGAACGACTCGAGGGGAGCAAAAGCGCAAAACCTCAGGCGGAGGCAAGGCGGCCACCGCCTCGTGGAAATCCGCCTTCGGCAAATCCGCCTTCAGTGCGCGCGACTCGAGTTCGAAATCGGCGTCGGACGACGGTTCGTCCGCCAGCTCGTCCAACGACTCAAACTCGGGCAACGAAGGATCCGGGAACAATGCCCAGAAGCCTTCCATGGAAGCTGCTGTGGCCGGCATGTCAAAGAGATGAATGTTGCACCAGTTCAAGAGCTCCAACCAGTCCGAGCAAGCCCTCCAGCAGTTGTCCACATGCACAGTGGACAAGATCTACGACAGGCGACGCCCGAGACTCTCAACGGCCTCGCAACAGGCAATATCACCGCAACCGTCTCCGAGCAGCGATAAGGCTCTTGTGAAGAGCGCCGCGGGAGTGCATCAACCAACTCAAGCAGCAGATGGGGGCGGCGCTGGAAACCAATGACCGAGCGGCGAAACGGTGGCCGCCCTCGAACTCGGGCAGTTCCACTCACGCCGGTTCATAGCCGCATTCACACAGACGGAATTGTGGGCGGAGCCGCCCCGTCGCGGCTCCGCCCACGCCAAAGCACCCTCGTTAAGCGCCCCAAATATCGCCGACCAACAGACCAAACTGAGGCTCAGCCCACCTCGGCAATGGATGCCTCCAAGAGCAACAATGATTGCCCAAAGGTAACAACGAACGCCCCAGGGGAGGCAGAACTGCATAACATGGCAACAGGACAAGCGCGACTGCAGGGCAAACGCAGCGCCCAGCAGAGTTCAATGCAAAGAATCGAAGCCTCACAGGGTATCCTTGTAGGCTGATAGGGCGGTCACAAAACGTGACCACCCCACTTTAACCATACGGAGGTATCATGCGCCTAAAGAAACTGTCTATATTTCTATCGATTCCCGCCCCTAGCCTCTCGCTGGCTTCTTGCGGGAACAGCTCCGAGAAGCCTACCAAGGATGAAGCGAAAGCCGGATGGCAAAGATCATCAAGCAGCTGCCAGATTTTGCTGTGCCAAACCTGCCCGATTCAGTCGTGAAGAGCCTGTCCTCGTGCGTGGTGGACAAGATCTATGACAAAGCGAAGCCCGAAACGCTCAAGGGTCTCGCAGACGGCAACAAGAGTGCAACCGTCTCCTCCAGCGACAAGACTCTCATCCAGGGGCCTCGCTGCAGTGCACTACCGAAGTCAGGCGGCAGATGGGGGCAGGCACCGGAAACAAGTGACCGAGCGGGCGAGGCTGCAGCCGTTCTCGAACTCAGAGAGTTCTGTTCACGCCGGTCCACAGCTGCGCTCGAACGAACCGGAGGCGTTCGGGCGGAGTTGCGACGTCGCAGCTCCGCCCTGTTTTCTGAGCGCCCTCGCCCGGCCGCCCCAGCCCTCCTGCCGACAAACGGCGCACAATGCCTTCAAACAGCGCCAAAGAGCCTTCCAGCCAGCTTGCTCTAACGCGAGCATGCTCCCGCAAAGTTTTTCTCCTGCTCCAACTTTCTCGTCACACAATGCGCCAATTCAGCACTGAACTGCAATATTCTGCATTCAACGACGGTAAGCCGCCTCCCTAATTCGCCTACCATGGCACGCACCCGTGTAACGTAACTTGAACGGCAGAACGGTTCGCGCCGTCAAACATCTGCCCTCCACAAGAAAAGGAGCGCCATGCCGAGGGACGAACTTGGCCGCTGTCGCGGCCCCGCTCATCTGCCCTCACCCTCGCCAGTTCCAGTCGGCGCTTCTCAGAAAGCAAAAATTCAACTCCTCCATTCTTTGCGGAACACATCGATCTACGCCGATGACCAGTTACACGCGGATGGACGGTTCAAGCCAGTCGACTCGCTGGCTTCTGGAAGTAATGCCTTTCGCAGTGCAGCCTCATTAACAGTAAGGAACGTAATGCTACGCAAGAAGATCGCCGCTCTTGTCGCCATACCCACACTCGCCTTTTTCCTTCCGGCATGCGGAGGCGATGAAAAAGCCCCTCGAAAGAAGAAGTCAACAAAGGTCTGACAAAGATCCTCCTCCCATCCTCTGACTCCCCAAAAAGGTCGCACGTTGCCATCAGAAGTATATGGCCTGCACCACGGACGAGATCTACGGAAAGATGAGCGAGGACAGCCTGAAGGCCATCGTCGGAGGCAAGCGGGACTTAAAAGTCAGGCAGGGCAAAGAGGATCAATTCGAAAGGGACAAGGAAATTCTCGCGAAAGCGACCTCCAAGTGCGCGACGAAATTCAACAAGGAGCTTTCGCAGACAAAGTGATCCCTCACACTCTCAGTGAGTACGAGCGGGTGGGCGACTTTGGGTCACCCACCGCTCCATTTCACTCAGACGCCGCATTCCGCTCACCAAGCCGCATTTCCCGCGTTGGATTGCGACGTGGAATCGCCCCCTCTCGAAGAGTCGAAGTCGGCCGGCTCGGAAAGGCCAAAACCCGCCCTTCAACGGCTGAGGCCCGCCTCGCCAGCTTCGAGCTTCCCTTCCGATCGGCCACGCCTGTCGTACGCTTTTCGAAGAGGAGGAACCATGACGATCCCCACGGACCCCTACAACTCGCCTCAGCGCAGACCGTTCGACGAGGGCCACATTCTCAAGCCTCTCTACGAAGAGAAGCCCAAAGCGGCGGATTTCGGGCATTCGGCGGCAAAAGAGCCCGACGCGAAGGGACAAGCCGACGCGAGCGAGGGGGCGGGCGCGAATGAACGACCCAAGGCAAGCGAAGGATCCGGCGAGAGAAGAGGATCCGGCGGCAGCGCCGCATCTGGGAACGGCGGCTCGGCGCCGTCGGGCATCGTGTTCACCCGGGCGACGCAGGTGCCGTCCGAACCCGACCTAGACGACACTCGCCCTCGCACCCTTGCCACTCCGCTTTTCCGGGCCGCCCCGAAACGCCTTCGGCTGGAACGCAGCCTCTGCGTCGACCGCTTCTCCGGCGACGACGTCGATTTCCCATCCGACGGCGGCCTCTCCTGCCGCAGCGGCCCCCCTCCGCTGAGACGACTCCCCTCGCCGCAGCGGCCTCCTCCCGCCAGCAGCCTGTCCGTCCGCAAGCTCTCCCGAGCCGCCCTCAGGCGGCGTCGCCCCACCGTCCGCAACCGAGGGAACCGCCCCCAGCCCAGGCGTCACGCCCGCCGAAAGCGCCTCACCCACCCAAAGTGCCGCCTCCAGTCCAAGGCGGCGCCAATCGAAACGCAACACAAGCCAAAAAGCGCCGAACCAGCCGAAAGCCCCACGGAGTCCACTCCTCCATGCCGTCGGACTTCCTCCCGTCCACCGCGCCGACGCCGTCGATCACGCCTGAGGACCCGGAGGAAACCGCCTCGGCTGCTTTCCAGCTTTCGGCGCCGCGGACGCCTTCAAGCGCCTCCGGAAGAGGCGAGCCTGGGATTCCCCGCCGCAATGCGCGAATCCTTGGCCGCCGCCGCAGGCCCTAGGCTCCCTTTTTCGAGCTCACGCACACCCGACCAGCAGCTCGGGCCCACGGACCTCCAGCCGCCTCTCGCCCCTCGCCAACGAGGCGTTCACGCTCCCAAACGCCGGCTTATTCCCAATCTCCCGGCCATTCCGGAGCAGGCCGACGCTCGCCCGCGCATTCGCTCTCCGTTCAGTCTGCCGTCGTCTCGGCAGCCTCGCCGTCGGAAAACAGGCATCCCATCCGCACAAGCCTCAGGCGCGCCCTCGCCGACGTCGACGCGGACGGGATTCCCACGACCGGCGGAGTCTCCAGCATCTTCAGCGACGACGTCGCCACGACGACGTTCGAAACGTCTCGGGACATCGGCGGCACATACGAAAGCGCGACGTCGTTCGCGGGCGCCTCGACGTTCGGCGAGGGCGCGACATTCGGCGCGGACTCGGCCTTCGACACCGAGGCCGTCGGCGACTCCCCTCTCATTGAGGCCTTCCCCGCCGCATCCCTCTCCCGCACCTCAGAAGAGGCAGACGCGGACGACTCCGGGCAAGCCTCGCCCGCGCCCTCGCGACGCCGCACAAACGCCAAATCTCAGCGGGCGGCTCTCGACGAGAGCCTGGAATCCGACGTTCCGCCGCACCGAAAAAGCGCGCGCCCGCACACGTCAGGTGCTTTTCGCCACAATCCTCCTCGTTCCCCCTGCGTGGTACGTGAGGATCCGACGCGCACGCGCCCTCGTCGCCGCCTACAAGGATTCATCGGTCAATTTTGCGGGGCCGGCGAACTCGTCGGGGGCTGGCGATCCTCGCCCTCATCTGGTTCCCTTGCCCGGGCGTCGTCTTTGGGTGCAGCCTTCACCGGCTGGATCGTCGCGGCCTTCGGGGCGTTGGGGCTGGCTTTGCCGCATTGGACCGAGCGCTCGATTCTCGACCCGATCTCCAGCGACTCGCGGGGGACGGCTCACCCGCAACGTCGCCAATCTGCTGGCGTACGACATGCTGACCGGCCTGATGTTTCCCTGTTTTTCGGCGGGGTGCTCATTCTCACCGGAGCGGTTTCGCACTGGGCCCGCCGTCGCGGCCACAAGTATGGTGTACTCATTGCGCGCCGTACGCTCGCACTCGAATCGCTACAGGAGTACGAGAACGTGTACGTACCCACATCGCGGGCTCGACGTGCGGAGCCAACAGACACAGACGACACTAGGACGAGACGATGAGCGCTCCCGCAGACAACTCCGGCGGTCTTTCTGCCCGGCCCCTGGCAGCATCGGCTCATCAACGCCAGCGGGTGCCAATTCCACATCGCCCACATGGGCGAGCACCGCAGCGATCGTCCGCTCGTTCTCCTTGTCCACGGATTCCCCGAATACTGGTGGGCGTGGCGCCACCAGATCGAAGCCGTCGCCCTCGCCGGCTACGAGGTGGCGGCCATCGACCAGCGGGGCATGACGGGTCAGACAAAACGCCGGACTCGGCCGACGGCATGCTCCTCACGCAGGACCTCGCGGCCATTGTCCGCAGCCTCGGAACGTCGAGGACCGTCGTCATAGGCCAAGGTCGCGGAGGATTCTCGCGTGGTCGGTGGCGGCCCTCGAGCCCGACGTCGTCGAAGGCGTCATGACCGTCTCAGCGCCACACCCGCACCCTCCAGAGGCTCGGCACGCATCTGACGCTCAAAACCTGGCGTCAGGTGCTCAAAACGCTCATCCCGCATTACGCGGCGAAGCGCCTGACGGACGAAGAAGTCCTCAGAAAGCTCCTGACAGACTGGTCGGCGCCGGGGAACGTCGGCGCATCCGAGGAGGCCGCCAACTGCGCCGCGGCGCTCCGTCTGCCCGAGGCGGCGTCGATCTCGCTCGAACAGCTTCGTTGGTCTTACCTTTCGACGTCGAAGATCAACGGACGCGAACACATGGCCCTCACCCGCCGCTTCGTGAACGCGACCGTGTGGGCGGTGCGCGGCGAACGCGACCCGCTCCTGCCCGCGCGGGCCTGGCGAAAGGACCTCGAGTTCGCCAGGGGCAACTATCGCTTCATCGAGGTTCCCGACGCCGGGCACTTCGTCCAGGAAGAGCAGCCTAGCCGCGTCACCGAGCTCGTCTTGGAGTTCCTGGCCCAGATCTGAGGCTCAAAAACGCGCCCGGCAATGAATCCGAGCCTCAAGCCCGCCCGGCAATGAATCCGAGCCTCAAGCCCGCCCGGCAAGAAGCGGGTGAGGAGGGGCAGACGTCGGCCAGGGCGCACGCCCCGCACGCGGGCTTTCGCGCTCGGCACACTTGACGCCCGTGGAAGATGATCCGGTGGCACGCCTGCGTCCACTCGCTTTCGGAATGAGGCGGGCGATGTCCGCCTCGACCTTGACAGGATCCTCGCTTCTGCTCCACGCCCAGCGCCGTGCGAGGCAGCCGACGTGGTGTCGACGGTGATTCCGGGCACGCCAAACGCATTTCCGAGGACGACGTTCGCCGTCTTCCTTCCGACGCCGGGAAGCTTGACGAGCTCTTCCAGGGTCCGCGGCACCTCGCCGCCGTGGTTCGCGCACAGAGAGGCGGCAAGGCCGATGCAAGAGGGCCGCCTTGGCTCTGTAAAGCCGAGGGATGAGAATGTCTTCGAGCTCTAGGCGGTCCGCGCCGGCGAGGGACCTCCGGTCCGGGATAAGCTTCGAAAAAGGCGCGGGGTGACGGTGTTGACTCGCGCGTCCGTGGTCTGCGCCGAAGGACGGTGGCCACCAACAGCTCGAAAGGATTCGAGTAATCCAGTGCGCACGCGGCGTCGGGATAGAGCGCCGTCAGGCGAGCGGTTTATCTCAAAAGCTGCGTCCTTGCGGGCAGAAAGGGACCGCGGACGCTGTGGCAAGAGGCACGTGAAGGCATGCCCCAAGCGTAACTCGCTCGAAAACTCGAAATATGATCGACTGTGAGGTAAATTGCAATGTTAGAGTTTAGTGTGATCCACTACAAGGATTGAACGACGGAAAGGGAACAGATGGACATTAGCGTTCTCAAGGCGGTTCCGCTCTTCAAGGACATCGACGCGGAGGACCTTGAGGGCTCTCAGCCAGCTGATGAGCGAAACGTCTCTCAAACGAGGCGATTCGCTTTTTCCGCGAAGGTGACGAGGGCGACCGCCTGTACATAGTCACCGACGGCAAAGTCAAGCTCAGCCACTCGTCCGACGACGGCCGCGAGAATCTCATCGCCGTTCTCGGCCCTCGGGTGAGATCATCGGCGAACTCTCGCTGTTCGACCTCGGCGCCCGTTCCTCTACGGTCACCGCGATCGCGCCCACCCGCCCTGATCTCCTTGGCCCCATAAAGACACGATGAACTTCATCAACCAGCATCCCGACATGGCCATAACCATGCTTCGAGAGCTGGCCCGTCGTTTGCGCAACACGAACGAGCAGATGGCCGATCTGGTCTTTTCCGGACGTCCCCGGCCGCGTCGCCAAGGCGCTGATCGATCTGGCTAATCGCTTCGGAGAGCGGACTCCCGAAGGCATCTACGTCGCCCACGACCTCACACAGGAAGAGCTCGCCCACCTCGTGGGCGCCTCCCGTCGAAACGGTGAACAAGTCGCTTGCCGACTTCGTTTCGCGCGGCTGGATCCGCCTCGAGGGAAGCAGCGGTTCTCCCCATCGAGATCGGGCGTCTCCAGCGCCGCGCCCACTGACGGAGCCCTCGGCGGTCGGAAGCGATGAGACTTCCGACCGCCGGAGCCTTGCGACGTGCGCGCGGTTGAGGCTTTTCACATCGGACCTCGCGACGCTTGCTCGGTTGCCGCGTTCACACGGTTGAGACGTCCACGTTCACGCGGCTGGGCCGTTCACGCGACCCTCGCGGAGCTCACACGGTCGCGAACTGGACTCGACTTTCGACCGGGGTGTCCAAGGGGAGGACGGCTACGCCCACGGCCGACGCGAATGCCTTCCCGCTTCGCCGAAGATTTCCCCGAGAATTTCGGACGCGCCGCTGGCCACTGCGGCCTGCCCTGTGAAATCGGGCGCCGAAGAGACGAAGACGGTCACGTGCAGGACCCGACAGGCCGTCCAGCCCGCCGGCCTGCGCCGCAGCCGCGGCCAAGGCGTTGAGGGCGGCTACGCGGGCGAGGCCCTTCGCGTCTTCGGCGGGGACGTCTAGCCGACTTTGCCCTTGGCGGGCAAAGCGCCGTCGATTTCGAGCGGAAGCTGGCCAGAGGTGCGGATGACGTCGCCAGCGGGTCGCCGGCACGTATGCGGCGACGGGCGCGGCAACGGCGAGCTCGATCCCGAGCTCGGCAAGGCGATCTGAGACGCCCATCCGCCAGTCCTTCAGCCGTTTGAGGTAAGCCACCAGGTTTTGCCCGTCGGGTCCGGGATGACGGCGACGAGCTCCCACCCGTCGTCGCCCCAAGTGTCGAGTATTGCCTTTGTATTGTAGAATGATCAGAGGAATTGTCGCGTACTCCCATTTCTGCATGGAGACAAAGCTTACTCCCAGCCGCAGCGCTCGTCACTCGTCGTCCTCGTCGCCTTTTGCGTTCCCCCTCTTTCTTCTGAGCGTTCCGACGCGAGAGGCGCAGCGACTTTGCCTTCGCGGATCGCGACGAAAACGGGATCTGGGGAGGACGTGATGGACTCGTACCAATCCGCCTGTTCGGGGACGGCGCGCAGAAGCTGAAGCGCTGCTCGCGCTCGGTCAATCCGCCCCACAGGCCATAGCGCATATTCGACTGAAGGGCGTCGGCGAGGCACAGGAGGCGAACCGAGCAGTTGCGGCAGATGTCCCTCATCTCCTTTGCGCCGAAGAAGTGGAGAACAGCCTCGGCGTCGCAGCTCCCACAGTTCGCATTGTCCGCCCATCGCGGATCCAAAAGGTCCTGCAGGCATATTCGCCTCTAACAACGTCGTCGTTGTTGCTTGCCCTATAAACTCTTCGTGCCCAGCCCCTATCATGACGAACGGGGACCCCCACAAAGACCGCATCCCCGCCGCCAGCAGCTTTCCGCGGCTTTCCGCGGCATCTTGCCCCTTCCAGAATTTAACTCCTCGGGTTTCTTTTTCCCGGCGTCCCTTTTTGCGCCGCCGCGAGCCGCATGCACCCTTGCCGGGGGCGGTTCCGGGCAACGGCCGGGCCTGCCAGGTCGGCAGCGCGGTTTGACAGCGACGCCCGGTTCGACGGCGGGGCCTGCCAGGTCGGCAGCGGTTTGACGGCGACGCCCGGTTCTGACGGCGCAGCCGCCCCTCTTCCGACTCGGCGCCGATCGCGCCGCCACCGGGCGCATATGAGCGTGCCGTCCAGTCCGGTCTCTCGGAACACGATCGCGCCGCCCGCACGGGGCGCATATCACGGCCGGATCTGCTTTGCCGAGAGGACATCAGGTTCACACGTATCCTGACACTATGTCGAATACGAGCCGAGGCGGCGCAACCATGCGTCAAAATCTTCACGCTCGTCGGAGCCATCTTGGGCATGTGCCTCATCGGCGGGACCCTTCTCGCAGGCCTCATCATGCCGATGGCTACGACCTCCGGCACTCGGAGTCAATGCGAGTGACCGCCATGTTCGAGGAAAGCCCCTGACGACCTCGGATTCGTCGAACCCTCGGAGCAATCGGATGCTTCTTGCCTCCGACGGGAGCCAGATCGCGACCTTCTACACGGAAAACAGGGTCGTCGTCGCATCGAACAAGATCTCCAAGCATATGAAGAACGCCGCCGTCTCGATCGAGGACAGGCGTTTTTACGAGCACCACGGCATCGACGTCCAAGGCCTGGCAGGGGGCGTTCGTCAACAACCTCACGGGAGGCAGCACGGCCGGCGGCTCGTCCATCACGCAGCAGTACGTCAAGAACGCCCTCATCGAGCAGGGGCGCGTGAAGAACGACCACAACCTCATTGAGCAGGCCACCGAGCGCACGATCGCCAGAAAGATCAACGAGGCGCGGCTCGCGATCGCCGTCGAACGGAAGATGTCGAAAGACGAGATCCTCGCCGGGTACCTCAACCTGGCCCAATTCGGCCCCAACCGCTACGGCGTCGAGGCTTCCGCCCAGTACTTTCTCCAAGTCCGCGAAGGACTTGAACATCCCCGAGTCCGCAATGCTCGCGGGAATCACGCAGTCTCCTGCGCGCTGGAACCCGGTCAAGCACCCCGAGGAGGCAAAGACCAGGCGCGACACGGTCATCCGCGAAATGTACCGCAACGGCTACATCACGAAGGAGGAGATGACCTCCTCCCAGAACGTCCCGATCGCCGACATGCTCCACATTTCGGAGAAGCCCACGGGTGCGCGGCAGCGGGAGCGCAACCTACTTCGTGCAGTACGTGCGCAACGATCTGCTGAACGACGAAAGCTGGGGCAAGAATCGCAATGACAGGGTCGCAAAGCTGTACCACGGCGGCCTGACGATCCAGACCACCCTGGACCCAAAGAAGCAGAAGGACGCCCACGACGCCCCGTCAACCACATCCCCGCGACGACGCCTCCAACAGTCCAAACCGCGATGTCGAGCGTAGAACCGGGCACCGGCCATATCGTCGCGATGGCGCAGAACACCAACTACGGCAACGCCACTCGAGACCGACCCCCGCGCCACCAAGGTCAACCTCAACGTCAGCCGCAGCATGGGCGGGGAACCGGTTTCAGTCCGGTTCGACGTTCAAAGTCTTCACCCTCATCGAATGGCTGAAGAGCGGCTGCTCGCAATACGACATCATCAATTCGAACGGAGGAACCCTCCCCCGCGGTTCCTGGAACATCCCCTGCTCGCCCAAGTCCCGGGACAACTACAAGTTCGGCAACCTCGAGGCCGTGGGCGGCGGCATGATGTCGGTGCTCGAATCCACCCGCAAATCCGTCAACGGCTCCTTCGTCCGCACTGGCAAACAAAGCTGAACCTGTGCGACATCGCCGACTCGGCCAAGAACATGGGCGTCGAGCGAGGCGACGGGGGCAAGTGGAAGTACTTCCCGTCGATGGTCCTGGCGCCAACGAAGTCACCCCCTGTCGATGGCGAGCGCCGTCTCGACCTGGGCGCCGAAGGCCTTCGCTGCAAGCCCCAGTCCTTTACGAAGGTCTCCGACTCCAACGGCAACGTCCTCGCCTCGAAGGACCCGGATTGCGATCAGGTTCTCGACAAAAGAAATCGCCCGCAAGACGACCTCCGTCCTCAGGCAGGTCGTCGCGCCGGGGGCGACAGGCGAGAACGCTCAGGTCCCCGGCCACGAAGTCGCAGGGAAGACGGGCACGGCCAACGACGACACGAACGCCTGGGTTCATGGGCTACACCCCCAGTTGGCCAGCGCCGTGTGGCAGGGCCATGTCCTCGGACGAAGACCATGTTCAACGCCGTCATCAAGGGAAAGCGGTACGGTGAGGTCTACGGCGGCCTTTTCCCGCGATGATCTTCTCGACGTACACGAAGGCGGCCCTCGACGGTCAGCCCAACAAGCACCTCAACGACGGCAAGCAGTCTGCCCCGCCCTCAGGCAGCCCAAGCAGCAAGTCGCCCAGCCCCACCCCGTCTGCCGTTTCCCCGAGCGAGGGTTCCAACGGCTCCCAAACGAGGCAAACGCCCTCAGAAGACCAGTCCGGCACAAGGACGACGAGGACGACGGCAACGACGGCGGCGAAGTCGACGACGGAAACGACTGAGCGGCGATGAAGCTGAGCCACCTTTTCGACGCGGACTCAAGCCGTGAGCTTGGGCAGGGCAGCCGCCCGAATCGCGGCAGCCGGAACCGCCGCCGGGTTTGCAACCGGACTGTGGAGCCTCGCCGAGGCTCCAGGCGTTTGCGTTGCGCCGCCGCACTCTCGTTTTGGATCCGAGGGCATCTTCAGCCGACGCCTCAGTCGAGCCGGTCGCGGGGCCTGACGGCATCTGAGCCGAGGCCTCCGTTCGAGGGGCAAAGCGATGCATTGGACCCGCCTTTTTCCGCCCCCGCGAAAGACGCAGTTTCCCTCGACGACGGCGACCCCCGGCGCCTGAGGGTCCTGCATCTGTCGGATATCCATCTGCTCGCGTGGCAACGGCGAAAAGCTGGCCTGGATCGAGAAGCTGGCCGACGAGGGCCCTGACCTCCTCGTCCTCACGGGAGACTCCATCGCCCACTCGGCCGCTGTCGCGCCGCTGCTTCGCACGCTCTCCGTTTTCGCGGGGCTGCCGGGGCTGTTCGTCTTCGGCTCGAACGACTACTACCCTCCGCGGCCCAAGAATCCTTCACATACTTCAAAGCGCCCTCCTCCGCATTCCCACGGGGGCAAAGTGCGCGAGCTCCCTGGCCGGAGATGCGAGCCGGCTTTGAGAGCTTCAGGTGGATCGACCTCAGCAATCGGCGCACCGCCCTCACGGTCAACGGGATCGACGTCGACGCCGTCGGGGTCGAGCGACCCCACATCAGGCTCGACAAGCTCCCCGACCCCCACATCAGGCTCCGACAAAGTTCCCTCCGCCCACAGCCCGGCCGTCCGCTCGAAGCCTCGAATCGCAATCGGCTTGCCCACGCCCCGCTCGCGCGGGCCCTCGACGCCATGGCCGATGACGGATGTTCGCTCGTGTTCGCGGGCACACGCACGGCGGCCAGGGTGTGCGTCCCCTGGAAAAGGGCGCGCTGGTCACCAACTGCGACCTTCCCACGCCCCTCGTGGCGGGCTTGTACAGATGACCCGACGCCGGCGAGGTCATACGCCGCGACGGCGCCGCCGTCGCGGCGCACCCGGCGCATGGGTCAACGTCTCGGCGGGCCTCGGCGCCTCGCCCTTCGCCCCGTCCGCTTGGCATGCAGGCCGGAGGCGATTGTGCTGACGTCGTCTTCCCCTGATCAGAGGCGGCCGCCCCGCAAATGTGCCAACCGTCTCGAAGCCGACGTTTCACATTGAGCTGCCGACTCGGCTATCATTAACGGGTTGCAGAAATGCCGCACCGGGGTATGGCGCAGCTTGGTAGCGCGCTTCGTTCGGGACGAAGAGGCCGTGGGTTCAAATCCGCTACCCCCGACAGTGAGCTTTGAAGCCGACTTTTCCCGCCGATTTTAGAGCGAGTCGGCTCACTTGCTCCCACAGATTCAACACATCGCCTGTCTAAGCGCCTTGATGCGGGTGCGGGCTTCTATTCCTTTAGCGTTCCGTTTCCGTGCGGTCTTGTTCACGACATGCATCTCAAAATCAGAAACCTGCTTTTTATTTTGCGTAACCTCGACTAGAATGTCATTGTCCACTGCAATTTTAGTAGAAAGTTGTACAAAATGGGCTTTACCGTACCTTTGGAGGGAAGTACGTCATGCTAAATTGCACCACCGCAGGCCGACGCCACTCACTCTCCGGGAACTAAAGCGATGTTCTACGACACTCCCACGAACGAGTGCCGATTCGGCACGGCGTCACCTCGACGCGCAGATAGCGGCAGCCGAGGCGAAGCTCCAGCGTGCCAAAGAACTCGAAACGAAGGTGCAGAACCTCAAGGGACGCGCCTCCAGCCGTCGCGGCGAAGTCAGCGTCACGGTCGACAGCTCAGGAGGTCTGAGCGACCTCAAGCTCACCGACGCCGCCACAGCCTTGACGGCTTCGGACCTTGCCGGCCTCATCCTCGAGACCTTCCACAAGGCCCACCGCAAAGTCACCGAGAGCTACGTGGACATGGTCAACGACGAATTCGGCAAAGACTCGCCCACCGCCAGAGCCGCAGCGGACGAAGCGTGGGGACGCGTCACAACCGACGTCGACGACGAAGACGACAACAAGAAAGCAGTATCCAACCTCTGGAGGCGTCGGTGAAAGAGGATGGGTACAGAGTCCCTAGAGGGGCGCAATCCCTGCCGTGACGCTGTTTTTCTTGACGCGAGCACGGCGGCGGGGAGAAGTGAGACGACCATCCCCTTCTTTTAACCCTCCGGTAGCGTTAAGATATAGCTGTTCACCCCGACACAATCATGACTTTCGGGAGATACATATAGTGTTTGAAGATTTCTCCGGTGCCGATTCGGCACGGCGTCACCTCGACGCGCAGATAGCGGCAGCCGAGGCGAAACTCCAGCGTGCCAAAGAACTCGAAACGAAGGTGCAGAACCTCAAGGGACGCGCCTCCAGCCGTCGCGGCGAAGTCAGCGTCACGGTCGACAGCTCAGGAGGTCTGAGCGACCTCAAGCTCACCGACGCCGCCACAGCCTTGACGGCTTCGGACCTTGCCGGCCTCATCCTCGAGACCTTCCACAAGGCCCACCGCAAAGTCACCGAGAGCTACGTGGACATGGTCAACGACGAATTCGGCAAAGACTCGCCCACCGCCAGAGCCGCAGCGGACGAAGCGTGGGGACGCGTCACAACCGACGTCGACGACGAAGACGACAACAAGAAAGCAGTATCCAACCTCTGGAGGCGTCGGTGAAAGACGGAATGCAAGTAGATCCCTCCGCGCTAGCGGGCATGCGGCAAAGATAGCGGAAATCAGCACAGCGTGGGCGGCTCGACCTCCGCCCCTGAGCATCCACGAGTCTGACGGGGCAAGCCTTCGGCGATCTGTGCTCGTTCCTCGTTTCGCCTTTTGAGTCGGCGAAAAAAGAGGCGGACGCGGTCATCACGGCGTCGGCGGCCGCCATCGATTTGACAGTGTCCGACCTGCGCACGACGGCAAGTTCCTACGAGACCGCGGATTCGGAATCCACGCGCGATTTCCGCAAGCTGGGAGAGATCCTGGGAGGCACGAATGTCTAAAGATGCAAACAACGATTCCCCCACCCCGTTCTCAGGGCTGGGCCTCGTCCAGGAAGGGCAGGCACTGGCCGAGCGCATCGAGGGCCAATCCTGAGTCAGCCCTTCGCTCAACAGCCTAAGCCCCGGCGGAGGCTCCGGATCCTTCTCGATGAAGCCGGTCGAATTGCTTTCCTCGCTCGGCGCCTCGTGGCTTTTGGACCACCTGTCGCCGCTCAAAGACTGGCTCGACCAACTCGCCAGCGACCCGACGCAGACGGAGAACTTTCGCCCAGGCGTGGAGCTCAGTGGCGGACTCTGCTCCAGAGCAACGCCGACGACCTGCTGCGTTCCATCCACGCGGACGTCTCCCCTTGGACGGAACGACGGTCTCGACTTACTCCGATCTTCAGAGCGACGTCGCAAAGCACGTCGACTTGGCGGGAACCTGCTCGCACGCACTGTCGACGGGACTCACCGTGGCTTCAAACCTCGTCGTGACGGTCCACAACACGATTAGCGAAGCCATCGGCGAGATCGTTTCCAGCGTGGTGGACCGTTCCGGAGAATTCGCGGTCTCGCTTCAAGCGACAATGCCCAAGGTCATCACCGAGGTCTCGTCTCTCTCGCTTGAATGGGCGAACAAGATGCGTCGGAATCTTGACGATCTGCTCAATTCCACGCAAGAGCTCGCAAAAATGACGAAGGAGACCGAGGACCTCTTCAAGCGTCTGCACACCGCGATGGCAAGCGTAAACGGAGGAACAACAACGATCCCAACTCGGATTCGTCGCCGCATTCCTCCGACCGCGTGACTATCGGCGAGTCTGCCGAGCGAGAGAACGCGCCCGCCGCCGAGGGGCCAGCGCCTCCGAAGGCGCAGCGGAAAGCGGGTCCGAGGCCTCGGAGGAGCAGCAGCATGCGGGAAGGCATTGAGGTCCGCAAGGCAGAGCCTAGGAGCATCGACCGCGAGGCCGGACCCGACGCCGAAACGGACAGAGCCGCCCTCGATCCCGACGAAGACGGCGGCAGACCCTTCGTCCCTAGGGGAGCACAGTCTCTGACGTCGTTGGACGCGGCCGTTCGCCAATGAGTCGCGTCCAGCGGCGCCGGCGGAGCACCTGCCTGCAGGCGCTTCCCCCGGCCACGCGGGCGCTTCGCCGCTTCGCCGGCTCGGCTGGAGCAGCGTCGGCGCCGTTGCCAGCCCCGCTTTCTCTAAAGGGGCCGTTCCGCCGGAGCTATCATTCAAAAGGAGCACGGAAGGAGAACCGCATGAGCGAGAGGAACACGATCAAGACGGGCAAGGCCAGGGCGGGCAGGATCAAAGCGAACAGGAGTTCGGGAAGGCGGCGCACAATCGGATCGACTTCGTCGAGTTCCCTGCGCCGGACCGCGAGGCCCTGCGCCAAGCCCAGGAATTCTACACCCGCACCTTTGGATGGAGATACCAGAAATGGGGCGAGGACTACATCGACACCGCGGACGGCGGCGTCGGCAGCGCTTTGCTTCCGACGAGCCGACGTCAGCGCCCTCGCCGTCGTCTACGTCGTCGACCTGGAACACATGCGGGAGGAAGTCGAGCGAAACGGCGGCGTCATTGTTCGGGACATCTTCAGTTTCCCGGGGCAGGAGATTCCATTTCAAAGACCCGCGGGAAACGAGCTGGCGGCTTGGTCGGAGTAGCCTTGACCGGAACAAGCGCCGACGGGCACGCAAGGGTCAGCCCTAGGCCGGTGTGAGAAGGCTCGGCACAGGCTCGCCCGAAGGCCCAGGTCTCGGCTGGCCTGAAAGGCGCCGGTTTGGGCTGGCCCAAAAAGTGCGGTCTGGGATGGCTCAAAGGCGCCATCTGGGCTGATCCGAGAGTTCGACGTAGGCGATTCTGGGCGCCGGGTTGGCGCGAGAGGTCCGCAAACCACACGGGCGATGCCCCAAGGGCGGCGCGAGTTTGCCATTCGGTTCGGAAGGACGGCGGCCGCCCAGTTCGGAAGGACAGCGGCCGTCCAGTTGGGGAGGGCCGCGCGACTCGTTAGGGAAAGCTGCACGCGAGGCCGAATGACGCTCGTCCACATGGCGTGAAACGGCAGAAGATCGCGAATATGCACAATGTTTTAAATTATCTTGCATCTAGTTTTTACCTATTGGAAATACCTAGCGTCCAGCCGCATATAGAACTACTATCGTGCCATAGCTAAACATTTTCAGAGGCTGAGAGTGAAAGGCTTCGCATGGATACACCGCATAAGCAGAGTCAGGACGGGGAGGGCGCAGTCGAGGCCCTCGTCGCACGTTTCGATCTGCTCCTGGGAAAGCTCGACTCAATATCTTCGAGCATGGCCCGCATTGAGAACGCCGTTGTGCCGGAGCCCCCTCTCGTCGGCGTCGGGCCGGCCAGGGCGCAGGACGACGCGGCATCCGACCGGGCGTCGCTTGAGGCGGCGCCCCACGAGACCACCGCGGCCTTCAAAGAGACGGAAGACCGCGCGGGTCCGAAGGAGGACCCGGCAGGCCAGGCGACACGAGACGGCCCGACGGCGCAAGCCGACCGAGCGACGTCGACCGGGCGGGCGGCGGCGATCGGACGGGTGGCCGCGCTTCCGCGGACGCTAAGATCGGCGAGCTTCCCTTCCCCGAATCGACGGCCTACGTGGCGGTCCCAACAAACCATGCGAGACCGGATGCGATCACGGCTCGCTACGTCGTGGAGACTCCTCACGATCCGCACCTCGAAGGCTCCGCAGCGTCCGCCGCTTCTGCGGCATCGGCGTCGGCCGCATCCGACTCCGCCGTTTCCGCGGCGTCCGCCAACGAGGCGGCGATTTCCCGTGACGATGCGCCCAACGTTCAAGTCGCGGGCGACGAGCCGATCGATGCCGGCCAAACGGGCGAAGGCCACGTCGAGCCGGCCGAAAGCGAAGTCGCCGGGTGGGGCGTCGGCGGCCCATTCGACAAGTGGGCAAACTATCGCCACGGGTCTGCGAACCAGGCGGCAGCGCCTTCTCTCGGGAACGAGGGGCAGACATTCAGCCCAGCCCGCCAGGCCAAACGAGAGGCCGACGTTCGAAGCCCAGCCCGGCCAAACAATCCCTGTGGAAGCGGATCGGCGGGGAAAAAGCAACTGGGCCGCTACCTCCCTGTCGCTCGCCGCCTCGCTCCTCATCCTCATGGCGGCGGCGAGCCTCGTCGCCTTGTTGTGGAACGCGGTTCCGCACTCACGTGAAGATTCTCATCATCGCGTCGTCGCTGCGGCGCTCACCGGCGTCGGCACCCGGCTGTCCCTCGCCCGGAGGCAACAAGGTTGCCGCCGCGACGGTCATGGGAACGGGCGGCGGCCTCGGATTCGTGGCGATCATCGGCGGCGTGCTGCTTGGCGGCACGATCCGCCCGGGGCAGCCATACTTCGCTGACCGCGTGGTCCGTGGTCCTCATTCTCCTCGCCGGCAAAGCGCGCACATTCTTCGCTGCGCTCATCGTCGGCGCGGGCGGAATAGTGACGGTCATCCTGGCCAGGACATTCGCCTGCGACAACCTCGCCCAGGCCCCGAAGGCCACTTGGGCGATCTTCCCTCGTCGCGAGCCTCACGCTCGTATGCGGTTTCGTCGCGCGCAAAGAGGCCTCCTACAAGCTTCGTACCGCCTACGCGGCCATCCCCCTCGCCGTCACGGCGGCGGGGCTTCAGCCACCCCCACGTCGTCGCCGCGACCGTTTCGCCCGTCTCCTCCTCGGCCGCGCTTCTGGCCACGCTGGCTTGGACCCTGGGCGTGTACGCCACTGGTCTCCACTGGGCGATCGCGGCGTGGCCTATGTACTCGGATGCGCTGTGCGGCGGGTGGTTCGCCGGCTGCCTAGCGGCCGTGCAAGTCTTCTCAGCCATGCGCAACGCGCCCCTTCCGATCGGCACCGACGAGCCGTGGGCGCTCCTCGCCTTGCTCGGCGCCGTCCTCGCCGCAACCCTCGCCGTCTCCGTCCTTCCCTGAACGCGCGATCGAGCGCGTACGCGGGCCTGAGCGCGAGCGCAACCGCGGTCACTTTGGGCGTCGTCGACTTTTTCAACGCCCGCTGGAGCTCGCCCGCAAGGGACGTGCACCCCGCTCTTCAGCTCATCGTGGTCGAGGCCGTGGCGCTGAGCGCCGTTCCCACCGTCAGACGCCGTTCCGCAGGCACGCTGTGATCATGCCCGCGACTTTGCTTCTCTTCGAGATCCAGCAGCCCGGCGGGACGGCGCGCGAGTCTTTTCGCTCTCGCAGCTGCAATCACCGTAGGCGTCGTGCTCGTCGTCCAGCCGCCGCGCCTCAAACCGCCCGGTCCTCATCGCCTCGAGGCTGGGCGCTCGCAGTCGCCGTCGTCGGCGCCGTGCCCGTGCATCTGCTGCGCCTGGCGTCCGCCGCCGGATTGCAGGACGAATGGCGGCTGGTCCTCCACATTGCGCTGGTCAACCTGGCCGTCGCCCTTCTCATCTACGCGGGCCTGCCGACGAGCAAGTTCACACCCACGGAGCTTCTCTGCGGAAAAGGCCGGGGCGAACGCCCGCCCTTCACTCGCGTAGTCATGATGCAGACCATCGACCGGGGCAATCCGAAGATCGTCGTCATCCCACCACGGTGCTGCTCCTGGCTCCGGTGGGCATCTGCTTCGGCGTGCTCTGCTACGAGTGCCTCGCCGTCCTCCTCGTCCGCGACGCAGCGAGCCCCTCGGCGAGGCCGCCTTCCTCGCCACGCTCCTGGCGTTGAACATGGCGCTGACCTGGATGGCGTGGCCCGCGGCGGAGAACGTCGCCGGGTCGGCCGTCGTCGCCGCGAACACGACCATCGGCGTCGTCGGCGGCTTTTTCCTCTTCGGCGGGGTTTCCGGCGGGTCCTCCGTCTTCGGGACGATCGCCTTCCTGACCGCGGGAACCGTGTGCGTGCTCATCGGCTTCATTGCGCGCGGCAAGGCCCTTCGAATCTACGGGCTCGGGCTGATCAGCGGTCATGGTCTTGCGATTCGCGATCGTGGACATGGCCGGCCAGAACTCGCTTGTGCGGATCGTCTCGCTCCTCCTGGCAGGCCTTGTGTGCTTCGGCCTTTCACTCGCCTACGCCCGCTTCAGCTCCATCTTCGACGGCGGCGACGAGGGCGACGGGAAAGCGGACGGCGGCAAGCAAGCGCACAGCGGCGATCAGGCCGGCGGCTCCGCGAACGCGGTTGGCTACGGCCGTCCGCCGACGCCGCGGCCCCTGCGCCTCGCTGACCGGAAGCCGGGGAAAGCTTGTCTGCAGCGTCGAGATCGGGTGAAGCGGCCGTTCCTGCGATTGCCGCTCACACCTGCGACTGCAGGAAGGCGCGCACATCCTCCGCCGCGACAGGCCTAGCATAGGATCCGCCGTCGTGCACGACAAGCGCCCGACGCCGTCTTGGAAGACGAAGCGGATGGCGCCGGCTTTGCCCTTCTTGTCGTGCGCCATGGCCTCCATGATCCGATCGACCGTCACTTCCTCGGGAATCTTCGTGGGAAGGCCTATCGCGCTCAGGAGCGCCTCGATCCTCGCGACGTCGGAGGGGCTGCAGTATCCCAGGCGCTCGCCGAGGCGGGACTGAAGAGCCAGGCCGATCGCCACGCACTCGCCGTGATTGAGGGTGTACCCGGCGGCGGTCTCCAGCGCCCGGCCGATCGTGTGGCCGAGGTTCAATCCCATGCGCCTGTTGCCCTCGTGGACGTCCGAGGTCACGAAATCCCGTTTGATCTCGCAGTTGCGCCTTGCCGTGAGCTCGGCCAAGGCGTCGTCGCGGACGAACTCGGCGGGGCTGAGCCCCGCTCGACAAACGCGCGTCCTCGAGGGCCTCGAAAAAGCACGCGTCGGCGATGCAGGCATGCTTGATGGTCTCTCCGAGCCCCTCGCGAATCTGCCGATCGGACAGCGTGAGCCACCTGTCGAGGGTCGATGAACACTGCGGCCGGCTGGTGGAATGCGCCGATGAGATTGGTGGCCGCGGGGGTGTCGACCGCCGTCTTTCCTCCGATCGAGGCGTCCGCCGCCCCCAACAGCGTCGTCGTCAGGCTGACGTAAGGGACCCCGCGAGTGAACGTCGCAGCCACGAAACCGGCGAGGTCGGTGACGACGCCGCCCCCGAGGGCGACGATCACGGTGTCGCGCCCGAATCCTCTGGCGATGAGCTCGTCCTCGACGCGTTCCCTTGACCTCGCGGGTTTTCGAGGCCTCCCCGGCGGGGAAGACGACGAGGTCCGCGGGCCTCGAGCCGAATGAGGAGATCAAACCCTCGGCGGCCAAGGAGGCGACGTTCGAGTCGGTGACCACCGCCGCCCTCCGGTCGGGGTGCTTGTCCGCGAGGAACTCCGCGACGCTCCCCTCGAGGCCCCGTCCGACGACGACGGGATACGACTCATCGACCAAACGCACCAACTCAACGCGAAACTCCGTGTTCTCCATGAACACAAGTCTACGTCGAGCGTTTGCGCGGCAAGCCATTTCGACTCCGCCCTTGCTTTTACGCCCGGCAGAGCCAAAAAGTGGCCCATGACACTTGTCATCGGCAGTTCGTGACTGCCGATGGTTTTCGCGGAGATTTCACCATCAGGAAAATAGAAGCATGAGTACGACATCATCGCCCGCGCGACGAACGCCGCGCGATCACGCTTCCGGCGTCGAACCCGCCCTCGTCGTCGAGGACGTTCATAAGTCTTTCGGAAGGTCCACGCGGTCGACGGCGTGTCTCTTTCACCGTCGACCGCGGCGAGATCGTCGCGCTTCTTGGCCCCAACGGCGCGGGCAAGACCACGACGCTCGACATGGTCCTCGACCTCTCGCGGCCCGACTCCGGGTCGATCTCCGTTTTCGGCGGCAATCCGCGCAAGGCCATGAGACAGCGGCAGGCTGTCGGCCCTTTTTGCAAAGCGGCGGCCTCCTTCGCGAGTACACGGTCTACGAAATCGTCGCCATGGTCTCCGGGATGCTGACGGCAAGCCGCCCGATCGGCGAAATCTTGGAGCGCACGAATCTCACGGCAATCGCCAAACGCCAAATCGGCAAGTGCTCGGGGGAGAACAACAGCGGGTGCGATTCGCCCTGGCCTTGCTTTCCAACCCCGAGTTCATCATCCTCGACGAGCCGACCGCCGGCATGGACGTCAACGCCCGCCGCCACTTTTTGGGAGAGCGATGCACGCCGAGGCCGAGGCGGCACGACCATCATCTTCGCCACCCACTACCTCGCCGAGGCCGAGGGCCTTCGCCCCCGAACGATCATCATGAACAGGGGGAAAGATCGTCGCCGACGGCGGCACCGCGCAGATACGCCACAATTTCGGAACGCAGCACATCAACCTGACCTTCGACACGCAGGAGAACCTCTCCGCCGCGAGCGCCCACATGGCCCGTCGCGCAACGGTGTCGCGCTCGGCCGACACCCTCTCCATTTCAGGGCCGGACACCGTCGCCCTCGTACGGGAAGTCGTCGCCTTCCCTGGAATCTCGTCCATTTCGATCACCGATCAGTCGCTCGAGGAAGCGTTCGAGCAGCTGACCGACGTCGGCGACGACCGCCGTTTCCCCTAAGGAGTCTTGACATGTCAGCAAAGAAACCCAGCCAGGAGGCGAGTGCGGCCCGCCCGGAGACGAAAAAGACGGCGGGCCAGCCGATTCGAGCCGTCCGCCCCGCGCCGTCGCGCCGCCCTCTCCACGGCCTCTGGCCGCTCTTGCGACACCAGTTCCGGCACACCGTCCTCTATCCGTCGAATCTGGGCTTCGCGCTTTTGCTGCCCGTCATCATGTACTTCATGTTCGGGGCCTTCCAGAGCTACTCCTCGATCTGGCGCGGACACAGCAACGTCTCGGCACAGGTCATGTTCTCCGCGGGCGCCTACGGAGCGACGATGGCGGCGGCCAGCATAGCCGCCGGAGTCGGAATCGACGCGCGTCGGGGTGGAGCAGACAGCTGGCTCTCACCCCGACGACGTCCGCCACCCTACCTCGCCAACAAGATCCTTTTTGGCGCTCGCCTCGGCGCTCCCTGTCCCTCCTCGGCTGATGGCTGTGGGGTTCTTTTGCGGCGCGAAGGCGGAAGGCCCGATGTGGGTCGCTGTTCCCGGCCTCATCCTCTGCGGCAGCCCTCGTCACGGCGAACATGGGGCTTGCCCTCGGCTATCTTTTTCCGATCGGACGCCGCATACGCGATCATCGGCGGCGGCAGCGCGATCTTCGCGTTCCTCGCGGGCGTGTGGATGCCGCTCGACAACATGCCCGAGTTCTTCCGCGACTTCGCCCCATCACGCCGATGTACGGCCTTTTTCCATTTCAGCCAGTGGCCCTCAAGACAGTCCGTTCAACTGGGCGTGGATCGTGAACATCGCAGCGTGGACGGCGTTCTTCGCGGCCATCGCAGTTCGCAGAATTCGCAAGGACACGGCGCGATAGGGACGGCAATCCGGCGTCTCCCCGGCCGTGAGGCCCGGCGGCCTGCCCGTGCAGACGCACCCCTTCGACGCCCACAGCGACAATGAGGAGAGACAATCGCCCTCGGCGCCGCGGGCTCGGCGAAGCCCCGCGCCGGGGGCCTCGTTGCCGAGGCGAGCCCCCTGCAGACGAACGCTTTGGCCCTCCCTGCAGCGGGCGCTTGGCCCTCCCGCAAGCGGGCCCTGCGCGGAGGCCAGCCTGGGCTCGACTCGCCTCGAGGCCGACGGGCGAGCCGGCGGCGGGTAGTGTTGTCGGAGCGGAACGGCGCCGCAAGAACTCGGATGCGCCCGCATAGGGCGGCCGGGCCTTTGCCGTCGCGCCGCGGCGGCAAGAACGCAAACGACGCCCGGAAGGGGGACTGATGGAGGTCCAAGAGGTCGACGGCGAGCGCAAAGCCGGCACGCACGCAATCGGCGACGCTCCGACAGACAGGGGCGTCGGCCCAACCGAAGGCGAAACGGCGGCCGACGCGCCTCGAAGCTCGAACGAACCCCGTAATGCGCTGTCGGCAAACGATGCGAAACCCCCAAGGAAAAAGTTCGCGGACTGGGCGCGAACCCATCCGAAGGGCTTGACGATGGTGTATGCGAACGTGTGGCTGCTTTTCACCTTCATTCCAATCGTTCACGGGCTGCTTGCGGAAAACGGCGTCAAAAATATCTGTTCTTAACGCTGGTAGTAACCTTCGACATCGTCTATTTTCGAGTGTGGTTGGTCTATCCCAGCATTCCAACGTCGGAGCGCGGATTCTCTCCGGGCCTTTTGGGCACGATTGCGGCCTTGATCGCGCTGGAGACCATGGCGGCCTTCTTCGCCGACGGCGGGAACGTTCAGCTGCTCATCTTCGTCTCTTCCGTCATCGCCTACACGACGACGGGGCGGGCGAGGACCTTGTCCCTCGCGGGATTGCTCGCTTTCGCCGCGTTGCAGACGACTTTGCTCGTCCGCCTCGGCAAGACGAGCCTGCAAGAAGGAGTCACGTCCTTCGCCCTTCTGTGCGTTCTGACGATCACGTTCTACGCCGTCGGAGGCACCATCGCCTTCCACAAGGAACTCCGAGATCAAGAACAAGAAGATTGAGCAGCTGACTCAGAAAGCCGAACGCGAGCGCATCGGATCGGATCTGCACGACATCCTCGGGCAGACGCTCACAGCCATCGCGTTGAAGACGCAGCTTTCGGCGCGCCTTTTTGGACATGCCGGATCAGCGCGAGCGCACGCGCCGCGAGCTGTTGCAGGCGGCGGCCCTGGCGCATCAGGCCTTGGCCGACGTGCGGGCCGTCGTTCGCGACGCGAGGAGGCTGCGCCCCGACGAGGAGATCTTGGCGGCGCGCGAGCTCTCTGCGCAGCGGGAATCACGCCCGTGATCCGCGGCGAGCCGATCGAGGTGGGCGAGCAGGCCGAGCGCGTCCTCGCCCACGTCGTTCGGGAGGCGGTGGCCAACGTCGTCCATCACGCGGCGGCCACCCGGTGCGTCATCGCCACGCGGGCTTCGGGGGTGAGAATCGAAGACGACGGCGTCCGCCTCCCCGACGACGCGTCGAAACCCGCGGTGAAGGCGCCTGCGAGCGGGCTCGCAGGCCTTGACCAGAGGGTGAGGGAGGCCGGAGGCGTCCTCTCCTACGGACGGCTCAAACGGGGATGGGCCGTGAGGCGAGATTCGACGCCGGGGAGCATTGACGCCGCCGAAGAGCCTTGACGCCGGAGAGTTTGCCACGCATCCGGCCGGGGGAAGAGCCAATCGCGAGCCAATAGACTGGAGGCATGACGATACGGATAGTCGTGGCGGACGACCAAGCTCTGGTTCGCGGCGCCATCGCCATGATGCTCGATCTCGAAGAGGACATCGAGGTCGTCGCGCAGGCCGGCAATGGACGCGAGGCGATCGAGGCGGTTGCATGCGGCGACGTCGACGTCGTCCTGGCCGACGTCGAGATGCCCGTCATGGACGGGATCGCCGCGGCGTCCCGCATCCGCAAGGAGCACCCGGACGTCAAAATCCTCATGGTCACGACCTTCGGGCGGCCCGGCTACCTGCGCCGCGCGATGGAGGCCGGCGCCAGCGGCTTCGTGGTCAAGGACGCGCCTTCCGACTCGCTCGCGTCGGCCGTGCGCAAGGTGATGGCGGGTCAGCGTCGTCGACCCGGACCTCGCGGCCGAGTCCTTGGCCGCTTCCAGCAACCCGCTGACCGAGCGCGAACAGGACGTCCTTCGGGCGACGTCCGACGGAGGACCACCGCCGACGTCGCCCGTTCGCTTTTCCTCTCCCAAGGGACCGTGCGCAACTATCTCTCCTCAGCGATCCACAAGACCGGGGCTCGCACGCGCGCGGAGGCGGTGATGATCGCCCGCGACAACGGCTGGCTGTGACCGGGCGCGGCGAAGACTTCCGATCCGAGACAAAGGCCTCCGGGCGCGGCGAAAGCCGGCTGGCAAACGGCTGCGGAACATGAAAATTCTCCGAAATTCAGCTAGAAAACCAATTGCGGCGCCCGCCGGGCGAGGGTTAATATAGTAAGCTGTCAGAGCGTTCCTACTCTGTCCATCGAGAATCTCGTCAAGGCTTTTCGGCGACGTCGAAGCCGTTCGCGGCGTGTCCTCTCGATATCCCCGGGCGAGGTCGTCGCCTTTCTCGGCTCCCAACGGGGCGGGCAAGACGACGACTCTGGACGCAGCCCTCGGCCTGTCGAAGCCTACGTCGGGCAACGTGGCCCTTTTCGGAACCGCACCCCGCCGCGCGATAAAGGCGGGCAAGGTTTCCGCGGTGCTCAAACGGGCGGCCTCCTCCTCGACCACACCGTCGAAAACCTTGTTCGCATGGTGGCCGACGCCTTCCCCAAACCGCTCCCCTGGCGCGAGGTCATGGACAGGACGAATCGACCGAGATCGCAAAAAGCGGCGCGTGCGCAAGTGCTCGGGAGGCGAGCAGCAGCGCGTGCGCCTGGCTTATCGCTTTTGCCCCGACCCGAGCCTGATCGTCCTGGACGAGCCGATCCCACGGGGATGGACGTGACCGCCCGACGCCGATTCTGGGACTCGATGCACGCCGAGGCCGAGCGCGGCAAGACGATCGTCTTCGCCACGCATTACTTGGCCGAGGCCGAGATGTACGCCGAACGGACCGTCATCATGAACCGCGGCAAGATCGTGGCCGACGGGCCCACCAACAAGATACGCGGAAGCTTCGGGGCGCAGACCGTCACGGGCAGATTCGCGACGAAGGAGGCGGCGAAAGCGGCTCAGGCGTCAATCGGGGGCAGGCTCGAGAGACCAGCGTCTCCGTGACCGGACCCGACGTCCTCGCTCTCAACCGGGCGATGCTCGACCTTCCGGAGATCATCGGAATATCCGTCACCGACGTCTCGCTCGAAGAGGCCTTCGAGGAGCTCACGGGAGAATGAACATGCAACTCAAAGCCCTTTGGTCTCTTTACAGGCGGCAGCTGAGCACCACCGTCTTCTATATTCCGATCCTCGTCTTCACGATGTTCCTGCCGATCGTGCTCTTTTTCATGTTCGGCGCCTTCCAGGCGTATTCGGACAATCCGCCGGGGACGGCAACTATGCGGCCAAGGCCATGATCGGCATGTGCGTCTACGGCGCAGGAATGGCCTCGGCGACGATCGGCGCGCAGGTGGGGGTCGAGCGCGCCCAAGGCTGACGCGCCAGCTCGCCCTGACGCCCGTCGAGCCCGTCACGAACTTCGTCAACAAGCTCCTTTTGTCCATAACCTCGGCGCTATTCAGCATCCTGGCCGTTCTGGCCGTCGGGTGCGCGACCACCGCGGAGGGCCCGACGAGGATGTGGGCGCTCTCCCCATCCTGACCTTGCTTGGGTCGCTTTTCGACGGCCGCGATGGGCATCATGGTCGGCTACCTTCTGCGCAGCGACGGCGCATACGGGGTGATCCTGGGAGGCTTCGCCATCCTGGCCTTCTTCGGAGACAACTTCATCCCCCTGGACTCCATGCCGTCTTTCTTCCGCGACGTCGCGCCCTTCACGCCGCTGTACGGGATAACGATGATCGCCCGGTGGCCGCTGCTGCAGGGCACGTTCGATTGGACGTGGGCCGCGGGCGTGGCCGCATGGACCGTCATATTCGGGATTGTCTCGGTTCGCCGCATGCGCACGGACACCGCTCGCAGATAGCCGCCAGGCCGGGAGCCGGACTCGCAGGCGGACTTTCGGTTCGCCGCCGGGCCGCGCACGGTCCGGATTCCGGAGCGCTCGGCGCCGGCGAACGGGGAACGCCGAACAGCGGAGGCCCGGCGACTCCCCTGCTGGCCCCTGGCGAGCGGGCGGGACTCGAGGGCGGGATCCTCAGCCTCGGCGCGGAAGGCTGGCCCCGGCGAGCGGGGGACGTCCCCCCCCCGCTTGCATCCGCCCGGAAGATAAACCGTCGGCCCGCATTGGTAGGCTTGTCGCCATGACTAGTGCACAGAGCCTCACCGACGTGAAGGAACCCCAGGCGTGCAAGGCCTCACCGGCAGCGAAGTCGCCCAGCGCATTCAACAGGGCAAGGTCAACACGCTTCCCCTCGGTCGGGCCGCTCCGCCCTCGACATCGTCCGCGCCAACGTCTTCACGCGCGTCAACGCCTTGCTGGGAGTGCTTTTCGTGCTGGTCATGACCACCGGCTCATGGGTGAACGGCGCGTTCGGCCTCCTCATCATCGCCAACTCCGCCGTCGGCATCGTCCAGGAGCTGCGGGCCAAGCGCACGCTCGATTCGCTGCCGTCGTCGGCGAGGCCCCATCCACGGTCCGCCGAAGCGGGAAAGAGACCCAGATCGAGCGCGACGAGGTCGTGGAGGACGACGTCGTCGTCGTGGGCCCGGGCGAGCAGATCGTGGTCGACGGCGCCGTGGTCGAATCCGCCTATCTTGAGGGTCGACGAATCGCTGCTGACCGGTGAATCCGACCCCATCGCCAGAAGCCGGGCGACGAAATCATGTCCGGCTCTTTTCGTGGCGTCGGGAACCGGCGCTACCGCGCGACGAAGGTCGGCGCCGACTCCTGCGGCCAAGCTCACCGCCGAGGGCGGCCAAGTTCTCCCTCGTGCATTCCGAGCTGCAGTCGGGCATCGACAAGATCCTCAAGGCGATCACGTGGGTCCTCGTCCCTCTGGGGATTCTGACGGTCATCAGCCAAACGCGCATCGAACAGAACGATTGGCGCCAGGTGGTCATCAGGTCACGGGCGCTCTCGTCCCCATGATCCCCGAGGGCCTCATTCTCACGACGTCGGTTGCCTTCGCCCTCGGCGTCGTGCGGCTGGCGCATGCGCAAATGCCTGGTCAACGAGCTTCCGGCCATCGAGGGCCTGGCGAGTCGACGTCGTGTGCGCGGACAAAACCGGCACTCTGACGGAAAACTCCATGGCGTTCGGCGGGGTGGAGGCGATCGGCTCGCATTCGCAAGACGAGGCTTTGGAGGCCCTTCGGCAGCTCGGCGCGGCGGACGACTCGCCCAACTCCTCCATGACGGCGATCATCGAGGGCGTCGGCAGCCCCCAGGCCGCCTGGGAGGTTTCCGAACGCCAGCCGTTCACGAGCGCGAAGAAATGGTCGGGGATCAGTTTTGCGGCGGGAGAAGGCTCTGCCGCCCGCAACGTCGTGCTCGGGGCGCCGGACATTCTCGCCCCCGACGTCGCACGCGCCCAGGAGATTGCTTCGACCGGCCTGCGGGTGCTGCTTTTGGGCTACGCCCAGACGAACGTGACGGCCCACGACGCCCCCGGACAGGTCGATCCCTTGGCCCTCGTCATCCTCGAACAGAAAGTCCGCCCGGACGCCGCCGACACCCTGGAGTTTTTCCACAGCCAGGGCGTTCAGGTGAAGGTCATCTCCGGCGACAACGCCGACTCGGTGGGCGCAGTCACCCGCTCCCTGGGCATGGACTCCGGCCAGCCCGTCGACGCGCGAACGATCCTCGAGGCCGATTTCAACAAAGTCGTCAACGAGCGCCAAGTCTTCGGACGGGTGACGCCCCAGCAGAAGCGGGCGATGGTTTCAGCGCTTCAGAGCGCCGGGCACACAGTGGCGATGACGGGCGACGGCGTCAACGACGTCCTCGCCCTCAAGGACGCCGACCTCGGGGTCGCGATGGGGTCGGGCACCGCTGCAACCCGTTCGGTCGCGAAGATCGTTCTGCTCGATGACAAGTTCGCGACGCTCCCGTACGTCGTTCGCGAAGGCCGGCGGGTGCTCGGCAACATCGAGCGCGTGGCGAATCTCTTCCTGACGAAGACGATCTATTCGGCCATCATCGCCATGCTGACGGTGATCTTTGCGGTCAAAGCCCCTTCCAGCCGATCCACGTCACGATCACGGGCTGGTTCACCATCGGCGTCCCGGCCTTTATCCTGTCCCCTGCCGCCCAACAACGAGCGCGCCCGGCCAGGCTTTGTGCGGCGGGTGCTCGGCCTCGGCTTCCCGCCGGCGCGCTGGGTCGCGATCCCTTCCTTTGTCACCTACACGATCGCATTGCGCTCGGCGACGCAGGCCCAGGCATCCACGGCGGCGCTTTTGGCCCTCATCGTCTCCTCGACGTGGGTTTTGGCGATCGTCGCTCGCCCCTACGAGTGGTGGAAGATCGCCCTGATCGTCCTGCCGCTCGTTGGGTACGGCCTCATTTTCAACGTTTCCGCCCTCCAGAAGACTTTCATGCTCGACTCGTCGAATCTCGGGGTCATGGTCCCTTGCCGCGGCTGCGGGCGGATGCAGCGCCGTCGCGATCGAGCTGCTGTGGTGGTTCACGCCCGGCCGTCCGGCCTACTGGATGCCCAAGGCGGAGCGCGAGGCTGCGGCGCGCAGCGCAGGATCGAACGCGAGCGCTGCGGCAGAACGCGCGCAAAGGCGAAAAGCGCGCGGAAGGAAGAACGCGCGCAACAGGAGGACCGCGCGCAACAGCAAGAAGGCGCGCAACGGGACGACCGCCCACGGGGGAAGAACCCACTTTGCGGGAAGAAGACGCGAATAAGGTCTGAGGGATGAGCGGGCGCAGAGGGACCTGAAGGACAGGATGCCGGGCTGAGCGGATCCATGGGCCGAGAACGACAGGGCCAGCGGATGGCGAGCCAGTGCTTCCCCGAGCGCCCCGCGGGCTGCGAGCGCACGGATGCCCTGCGGCGGCATTCGCCGAGGAACGACCCTGCAAAGAGCGTCAGGAGTATGCGGAGCGGCAGGAATGTCCGGAGCAGCGGGCGGGGCGACGGCGGACTAAGCCGAGGTCCCGCGGGCCTAAAACCGGGCCGAGAAAGCAACGCCCCGGGCCGAGGAAGGCGACGCCCAGGCCTAGGGAAAGCAACGCCAGCCGGGTTGTTTGCCCGCCAAAACGGTCCTAGCTTTGTCGGCTGTTCTCCTCAGCCCCTTATTCTTGCCTCTGCGCTCTCTCGCCTCAGGCTCTTTTTGTCTCCGCCGCCCTTTTTCCGCGCCTTCCGCATAGCCCCCAAGCCGAGAAGGAGGAACCACAGGCCGGCTATGGCGGGGCCGCATGTGAGCAAAGGAGGCCTGCCTGCGGGCACCTGGGACTCCGAATCGCCGCGAATCGAGGTCTCGCGTATCTCCTGATAGTGAATGACAGCGTAAACGGCAATGAAAGCGAGCCCGAGGGCTCCTGCCAGCAGCATCGCCGACATGATGGCATCACGTCGATCCACATTCCACACCAGGGCAAAGCAGCCTATGACGGAAGCGATGATGAGCGACGTCGCCCCTGAAGGCAACGGCTTTGACGTTGAAATCCGGCGCCCGCCGCCACGAATCCGGGAATGCCGGGCGCTATGACGGCGACAACGGACAAGGCCAAGCGAGGACGGCCGGTTCTTCCGGATGACGGAACGGCTCCCGGGGTCTCGGTTTCGGATGCCCCGCGGCTCTCACGGCCGTCGTCGTCCTGAGGCCTCGCGTCCCTTGGGCCGCCCCCAGCCTTCATTCGGGCTTTTCCATAATCCTGTCGGCCGCGCCCGGTTCCTTCTCAAGCTTCTCGACCTCTTTTCGAATCGCCTCGAGATTCGGACGAGCCTCGCGGACTCGCCTTCCAAACCACTCCGTTGCCGCCAGGTCGCGCATCGTTCGCTTGCCGGCAGAATGTCGTCGATGAGCCTTCTGATCTGCGGATCGGCGTCGTTCTTCATCTTCCTGAGCGAACCACGAAGCCGCGTCGTCCGCAGGGCGATCCTGCCGGGATCGACGGGAGGACAGGTTTGAGACGTCTTGATTTGTCATCGCAACATCATCCTACTGCCTGAGAAAGTGGGGTTGTAGATGGTCAAAGGGCCGCCCGATCCATGAACCAGACCGAGCCATAGGGCGCACTGGCCCGCAAATAGCGTCTACAAAGTCCCAGCGCTTCGAGAACATCGAAAAGCTGTCGTATCGCGCTGAGCACTCCTGAGCAGCGGCGGCGACCGCCGCCACGTACCCCACGATGGGGCCCACTACCGTGGCGAAACGTCGCTGTGCCAGCAGCGGCGAGAGGCGATGCAGCGATCCCCATATCCGCAGCAGAGTTCGCAGACGTCCCGCCAAAAGCGTCCGCGGTGTTGTACACCAGCCGCGACGGCGTGGTGCAACGTGAAAGCTCTGTTAAACGACTTTCGAGCGTCGCCGAAGACGTTCCCATCTTCCCTAAAAGCTTCGCTGGCGGCGTCAGAAGCGCCTCCGTCCCAGTCGGGATCCACATTGCTCCAGTGAGTTGTTGGTCTCAGCGCCAAGCTCCTTGAAGTAATCCGACATCTTTGACAAGGCGTCCGAAGCGACCGAGAACGTTTCCCAGTCTCCCGCGATCGTGTTGCCTATGGCGGCAAAAGGGTCGTGCTCGCCTTGACCTAGAATGAGGTCCAAGAACGGCGTCGGCCGCCGCGCCTAACCAATACGATGGGGAAATTGAATTTCCGACCATGCCCAAAGCGTTGAACACCGTCGCGAAAGTCGTTTGGGCCTCCGGCGTAGTCAGCTTGTCCGAAGCCGTCGACGAGGCGTCGGACCGAGCCGATGCAACGTCGTGCTGGCGTATAGTGTCCATCGAACAGCTCGGCCGAAACACGCTCGTTTCTCTTGATAACTGCGGACACAGCCGTCAACGCAGTCCGCAGCTCCGGACGTCGCCTTCTCGGTATCGCTTATCCACGTGGTCAGAGCGTCTTCGACTCTTTTCGCTTGATCCCAGGACAGCAGTGGACACGCGAAACCTGTCCACTGGCATTGGGGATGATGTGGGTACTCTGATAGGTTTCGCCTCGACACCGTATCGGAAAGACCTCTATAGCTTCCCGAAAGATAGCCTAGAGAATCCAAGTCGACTTTTAACATCAGCCAGTATACACACTCCCTTGAGGTAGAATGTCTTGGTCTAATAGCGTCTATTGTATGCCTTTGCTGCCGAAACAAACAGACACTAAGGAAAAACGGGGCGCTTTCACACCCATTGACCGCGTGGCCGTCTTCGACGACGCATAAACATGTTTGTTTCGCTAAGTAATTTTCGTAGTTAGTTTTCTATATCCCAGGAGACTTATTTATCACTTCTGACTTTTTCGAAAAGAGCTTCATTGAACATCATTATTCAACTTTCGAAGAGAGCACAGAGCATTTAAGTCTAATATGGTAACAAAAGTGGGTTGAAGACAGATGTTTAACCTTTTGTGTTTCCTCCTCTCGGCACCGGTTTTGTTTTCCCACCGGTCGGCGGCGGCGCGTAAATCGACGATCTTGAAACGCTCTGAAGGTTCCAAGCTCATTCAATGCGCAGGCGAGTCGCCCGGACTTTCGAGATACAGACAGCACCTCAGAGACGGCAGGTACCCCAAGCCGTCGGGCTCACCTGCTCCGAGCGCAGCAACGCTCCCTCGCTCAACACCTTCGTTGAAACACGGAACCACCGTCAGCGTCGTGATCCGCGACGCCGTCGAGGCATACCTCGCCACCGCCTGAACCGCGCTGTCCTCAGCCCTGCCCCGCAGACCTCCCACGCGTCCCTCTGGCGTCTGAGAGGGCTCCCACCGTGCCGTCTCATCAGGCACAAGAACCGCTCCATCAAACGCCTCCATTCCTCGACCTCCAGCGAAACGCTCGCCTCGGCCGCCCCGCTGTCGACACCGAGGACTGGAGGCCATGGGCCCGACTGCTGAAGGAGTTCGGTATCCAAAGATCGTCGGCCTGGCACGAAGCATCGCCGAGGCACGGACTCAACCCCACCGAGTCGTGGGCGATGCGTCCACAGAGGACGGCAAGTACGTCGTCCTGGAAGGCAACCGCCGCCTGTCGCCCGTCATCGGCCTCCTCGACAACCTCGCTGCAAAGGCCCCGACCCGGAGACAGCTGCGACAACTTTCGAGGCGCATCAGGCGAGGAGTCCGCACCACTGGCTCCTACCTGAACAGCTGCGTAGAGTTCGAGCACCGCGCCGACGCCCGCTACTGGATCCACCTCAAGCACCACGGCGCCGGCAGCGGCATAGGCACCGCGGCATGGGGTCGAGATGGTCTACCTCGACCAGGTCGACAGCGGCAGCAGCGGTGGAGTGGAACGAGTTCTGGTACTGGCTGGAAGAGACTCATGGCACGATCGCGCGCTGGTCGACCTCATCGACCAAGCCCGACGCGAGCAGTACACCTCATGGGAGCGTCTACACCTGGAAGGTCAAAGAGCTCCTCGGCGCCAGCTTCACCCAACCCGGCCAAATCAGCGTCGACGTCGACACCGAGAAGATCAAGCCGTTTATCCACGAACTCATTACCGGGATGCTCACGTCCCAGCCCAGGACTAATGCACGGCGCGGCTGACATCCCTCGTCATCTCCTCCCCGCACCCTCAACAGCCGAGACTCGGCCGCCAGAAACTGGCTGACGTGTGGAAGGACACCATCAGCGACTGCTTGACGTCACCCCACCGCGACCAGCGCCGGTACAGCCAGGCCAGCCCAGGATGCCGGAGGGCACCGAGGCGGAAACGCCTGGCCCTTCACACGTCCTCCTCCACCCGACGCTGGGAACCGGGCCGTCCCGGGTCGGAAACGCCTCAGGAGCCACTGCCGAGCAGAAGAGCCCGCTCGGCGGCTCCCGAGACCCCTCAGCCCAGGCACAGAGCGAGACCCACCTCTACCACGGTGTACAGCGCCACTATGCCCAAGCGGCTCAGGAGCATGCTCCAGGAGTGCCAGTCAACTGGAGATCGCTCACATCGGAGACAGCATCAGTCATGGCGCGCAGTTGTGGGTGAGCTGCCGCCGACGCACTCATCAAGCACAAGAACCTCAAGCCGAAAAGGCAAGCAGCTCACCGAAAGCTTGCCGCCGTCATGCCATCACCCTGCTGCCTGGACTCCAAGGGCCCAGGCGCTGGATCTCTGCTGGAACATGGGCAGGCCACGCATCGACACCGCAACGGACGCTTCGTCCGAGACCTCCACAACTGCGTGCATTTCCTACCAGTTCACCGCCGCACCCGGGATGGCCGAACGAGCAAATACCGCCATTTACGCCCTGCTCCAACGCCATCAACACCGAGCAGCACCCCACCCACGGTGGTGTCTACAAAACAACCAAAGGGCAGGCTTGACCCGTGAGGTACCTGTCTGCGCTACCCAGGCGGCAGCCGCCTGGCACCCGCTCTTACCCGTCTGATCCGCTCGAGGTCTCCTGCCCCCGACCCACTACGCCGAGCCCTTCGCCGGCGGGCGCCGCGCGCCCTACGTCTCTGACCGACAGCTCACCGTCGACCACATCCCTAATGACATCAACGCCGGGATCGCGCGTTCTGGCGCACCATCACGACGGCGCGAAGCCTTCAACCACCTCATCAGCAATACCGTCACCCATCGACCAGCTGGCACCACCAGCGGAGCCATCTACAGGCCGGCCAGACAGACGACCTCACCCTCGGTTTCGCTCACCCTTCTTCCTCAACCCGGCACCAACCGCTCCGGCATCCTCGACGCCCGCCCCATCGGCGGCCTCCCGACCGAACCGGCAAGTGGAAGATCGACGCCCGCTACAATACGCGGCCCCTATCGAAGGTCAAGCACAGCCGCGCTCAGCCACCGCATCCATGTCACCCCAGCTCGAGCGGCCTCGACTTCCTCGCCACCGCGCGCGCCACCACTGACGTCCTCGTCTACGCCGACCCGACCACTTCGTCAGTCAAAGGGAGGACGTCTCTACCTCACACGCATTCAATGCCGATTGACCATCAGGCCCTGGCCAGACCAAACTCCTGACCGCCACCCTACTCCGCGGCTCCTGACCTACCGGCGAGTCAGAAATCATCTGGAGGCCGATCTCTCACGCGCCGCCCGTTCGCGCCCCTTCAGCATCGCCCACACTGCTGCCGTCAACACATCGGCAGAAACCATCGTTTATGGGTCCACACCTCCACCGTCCCCACAGGCCTCGAAATCACGGCGTCTACGCCTCCTGGATTACCTAACACTGTAAAGCCTACCGGTCGCTGGTCAGAGCGGGCCCTCCTGGCAGCAGGCCCAGGCGTGCTGGACGCCCGTCGGCGCAGCGAGTCTAAACACCTGCCGCATACTGCCTCCAAACCCCGCCCAGCTAGACGCACTACGCCGGACCTCCACACACCGGCAAAGGCCAGCGCACAGCCGACAAAGAATCCCGCAACAAAGCACAACAGAAACCGCCCCGCAGCCCACAACGACAGAAACAGACCTGGTCGCTCCATGGCGGGGTTCGCTACAGCTGATTGTGGCGGTGGCAGCGGGATTTAGACCACGGTGGCTGTAACCACACAGCATTTCGAGTGCTGCTGCACCTTCGGCCGCTCCGGACACGCTACCGCCGACTATCGTGGCAGCGGCAGCCAGCCTGCACAGCGCCACTCCGGCAGCCTGTAGGCCGGGACACATCGCCCGGGCTGCGCGTCGATTACGGGCCAGTGCCGGGTCCGCGACCGGAAGCGCGCGCCAAGCCGTCGCGCCCGCACGTTTCGCCGCACGCCGCCGACGTCGTGCCACCCGTCTGGCAAACTCTCCAAGCGTCTGGCGCGCGCGTGCGCTGAGGCCGTCCAGCCTTCGAGACTTCGAGATTTCCGTCCCGCAGCGCCGCGGCGTGCGCGAGTCGTCCCGCTAACAGACCGGCTCTGAACGCTGCAAACGCAGACCGCACCTGAAGGCGTCCGCCGACGTCGCCAAAACGCCTTGGCCGACAGCGGTATCCATCCGCGAGTCGCGACCGATGTTCATCATCTAGAAGAGACAAAAGCTCCGGTCTCGTCACGCCATAGGCTGCCACACCTCTTACTTAGCCAAAAAGTAACCGTCAGCAACGCTGAATGAACTCGCTCGCCCATTGAGGCAGCGGGGCATGGTCTTTCACTGGCCTGAAGCCATGAACGAAGCAATCGTCATCCCGACGATCTCAAAGTCGCGAGGTTCGCGGCGGGTTCTCAAGGGAGTGAGCATTTCCCTTGAGAAGCATGATCGCGCTCTGTTGGGACCGTCGGGTTCCAGGAGAGTCACACTCATCCCGGTCGATGGCCGGCGTACTGAAAGTCAGGTCCGCACGGTTGCGATTCTCCAGCGGCCATCCCGCGGGCAGCCACCGCGCCGCTCGCGCACTCCGTCAGCCCCTGCGGCCCAGGCCTCGGCTGCATGCAAAGACCTCACTGTGCGCGCGCGTCGCGCGCACTGAAACCTCAAATAAGCGCGGGCGCCGGCGTCGGCGGCGGGCGAAATCATCTCGCAGCTCCCGGCTGACTGGACCGCGCGCACGCCCTGGCCGCCGACTTTATCTCCCGGCGGCCGGGCTCAGTATCCCTCGCACCATGCACGATGGTCGGCCAGCCGCCGGTGTTGCTTCTCGACGAGACCCACCGTGGGCCTCGAGTCCCGTGCTTCGCGGAAATCTGAGCCTCATCCGCGAGCGCGCAGCCCGCGCACAACGGTGCTCGTCTCCTCGCACGTCATGGACGGGGCCCAGCGCTACTGACAGCCTCGTCTTCATCCGCGAAGGCGACATCAGCTGGCAGGGACCGCCAGCAGCTCCTCAAAGACACGTGCAGGCGTCGTCCGCGGGACGCCGCCTTCCTCGCTTCCCTAGCGAAGGAGCAGGCAGAATGACTCTCGCAATCGCCGCGCGCGCGTCGCGCGCCAGCTGCGCCGCAGCCGCCTCTCGTCCCTCGTCGCGCTTCGTCCCGCATCTGTTCTGGCGTGGCTGGTCCGTCCAGATTTTCGACGGCGAAGAGCCGATCTCCCTCGCAAGTCGAGTGGCGTTTGCTCGCAATGTTCCCCTGCTCCTCATGTTCCTGCTCACTGGCCGTAGCCACGGTGCGCGAGCGCTCCAGCGGAACCCGCCATGACGCCTCGCCATGGCGGCTCCGATCCACAAAATGGGCGTCTGTCGGAGGGTACGCCTTGGCCTGCAGCGCGCTGGCCATCGATGCAGACCTCAGCTGCTGACGGCGTCTGCTGCAGGGCCCTGGACATGCAGTTGAGGGGCGGCATCGGTGTGGATTGCTGCTCGTCTCCTGGCGACGGCGCTCTGCTGGGGAATCGCGCGCTCGGGCTGCTCGCGTCGGCGGTTTCCCGCAGCGAGTTCCAGGCCGTCAGTTCCTTGCCGATCGTCGTGCTGCCGCAGGTGCTTCTGCTGCGGGCTCTTCGGGCCCCGCAGAAGAGATGGCCGGATAGCTCGAGCCTGTCCAGATGTGCTGCGCGCGCTCACCTGGGCGGTCGAGGCGTTGAAAGAGGTGGCGGATTACTCGGATCTGAGCACCGGCCATTGCTGGACCAGCCTCGCCATTGCTCGCGGCGTTTCGCGATCGGCTCAGCTCGGCAGCTCTCGCTCACGCACTGCGGGCGGAGGGACGGGTGACTCGCGGCCCGCCGCAGGGCTCGCCCGCAGCGCGGGAGCAGATCCTCGACGCCGCATCGGAAGGTCTTCGACGAACGGGGGCTTCCAGGCGGCGTCGCTGCGCTGCTACGTCGCGCGGAGGGCGAGCACGTCGATCCGGCCCTCGTCCACTACTATTTCGGCTCAGAGGTCCGCTCTGCACGCAGTCCGTCGGAATCGGCATCAACCCTGAGGCGGAAGGTCTTGCCGAGGTCGCTCTGCGCCGGGCAAGGCGCACGGACTCGGTCGCCGACTCATCGGCCTTCCTCACCGACCTGTAGCATGTCAGGTCGCGCAGTTCGTCGGCGTGGAATCCGCGCAGGAGAATCCCGCCCTCGCGCCGCCAGTACGCCCGTCATCGTCGAGCGAGTGGCGCCCGCGCGGCCGACATCCTTGGCTTCCCCATGGGATCGTGCGCGAGAAAGCCTGGCGCAGGCGATCGCCGTCGTCGCCGGCTTCAATCACCCAGCAGGTATCTGCTCGAACTCGAGGCCGCAACTTTACCCTCACGCAGGCGAGCAGGCCATTCGCAGCGTCTGCGGGGATCTTTGCAGGGGTCCTCGACGCGCCGCCGCAGCCGCGGAAGACCCGGGCAAAGAGTGAAGGCAGCGCAGGAAATGAGAAGAGCGCGGGAAAGAGGCGGCGAGGGCGAAAGCGGATGTGCTCGGCCGCCGTCACCTCGAAGAGGCGCGAGGCTGGCGCGAGCATTTCGTCTTCGCGGACGCCGCCTACAACCTCGACCCTAGCGGTTGGGCCGCGCGCTCGCGCAGCAGCGTCGCGGACTTGCTGCCGGCCGCGGCCTTCGGATCCCACCGCTCCGAACACGGCCCTGGCCACGCGAGGAGGCGAGCGGTCGCCCCGCGCACATCGTGCACGGCTCCGGGTGACGTACAGGGTCGCATCCCTCAACCGCCAGTCCCGCGGCCTGCGCCGCCTCCCTCAGCGCCGCGATCTCCAGCGTGGCCGGCGGGATCATTGCGCGCCCTCGCGCGTGTTCCAGCCGACGCCGGGCACAGCCGACCGCGCACGACAGGCGCGCCCGACGACGTCGCGCGCGAGCGCCGCGCAGCGCCAGCTCCGTTGCCCGGCCGATCCACTCGCTCAGTTTCATGCACGCATTGTGCCTGGGCGCGCGCGCGCCATGCCGCGGTTTAGCGCACCCATTTTGGACCTGCCGCGCGCCTCGGCTGGGCCTGCCTTCGCTGGTGCAGTCCGCCCTGCCGCCGCACGCGCGGTTCGGCGGGCGTCCGGGGGCAACACGCCTCAAAGCGCGCCCCAATAATCTGAGAAGCGCCCCCAAATATGTTGGATCCCGCGCTGATATAGTCAACGCCATGCACGTACTCGGATCATCGAGCACCCTACTGGTGGCTCCCGAAACTCCACCCTTCTGCGCGAGTCGAGCACGCCCTCGCCGTCTTCGAGGCTGAGCTCGTCGACAAGGCTCGTCGCTTACGCGTACGGAGGCCACGCGCGGCGTCGCCGTCCACGCGGGAGTCGACGTCGTCACGCCCGTCGCGCCGACAGAAGGCCTGTCCTGCCTATCCGCGCCCCATCCTCCGTACACATCCTCCGCGCGGGCCTGCAAAGGGATGCTCGAGGGCATATCGAGGCTCCTGCCGACCGCGTAAAATCGGCATGCCTCGGAGATGAGCGCGGCAGGACCACGCTCGGGCGCACGTACGCCAACCGCCTGCGGATGACCTTTCCGGGCCGCCAGTGCTACCACGTGTGGTGGACCCGATGCTCTGCCAGCAGCCGCACGCTCATCGACGCCGTCAACTACCTGGCTGGGAGCGCGGCGCGCACTGACGTCACCTGCGTGTGCCTGCTGCGCGCGCGCGCGCCTGCGGGCACCTCGAGGAGGCCGTCGGCGATCGGGCCGACGTAACGATCGTCTCAGCCGCGCTCGACGTGCGCCTCAACGCAAAAACAGCTACATCGTCCCCGGACTGGGCGACGCCGGCGACCGGCTCTACGGCATCGTCGACTGAGGCGCCCTTCGGTGGGCGCACGCCTCAGGCGAGGCCCCCTTCCGCCCATGGCCGCTGAGATTTCCTCCGCGCGCCCGCATCCGTGCGGCACTTTCCGACATCCTTTCGATGCGCACGGATTGCCTACGCTGGCCGACGTGGGTCGCCACATCTTCGCCCTTTCCGAGGACGACGGCGGATCCGCCTGAGCGCCCCGACGTCGCGGTGCTCGTCCACGAGGCCGACGCCGGCGATCTCGCTGGAAATCGCGCAGCGGCCCTGTACCTGCCGGGCTACTCGATTCGTTCTTCCACGTCAGAGCAGGCCGCCGCCTCGCGAGGCCGGAATCCCGCTGGCGGGCCTGGACATGCGCCGGTGCGGCGAGGTCCGTGCGCTCGAACGCCTCCCGCGACGATCTGCGCGACATTTACGTGCGGGAGGAAGAGATCGGCTGGCAATCAGGCGCCTGCGATCCCCGGGCGCCAGGCGGATCGCCTAGATCGGACATTCGACGGGCGGCCTTCAGGCGGCGCTGTGCGGGCTACGGACAATCCGGGACGGTCGACGCCGTCGTCCTCAACTCGCCGTGGCTCGATCACAGCGGCGCCTTCGAGCGCGGACCGCTCACGCGGTTCATCGACCGTCTCGGGGCCCGCCGCGGCTCGTCTTCAGCCGCTCTTCCTTCGCTACGCCGCGCGCTCCGCACGGATTTCGGCGGCGAGGTTCTCCTTCGACCCTCGCCACAGGCCGCTCCGCCGGGCCGTCCGCGCATGAGTTCATCCGAACCGTCCGCCGCGCACGCAGGCGCTGTACGCAGCGGGCGACGTAAAAATCGACGTCCCGCTGCTCATCGCGATTCCGACGCTTCCTCCCGCCGCCCTCGCTTTCCCAGCCGTGACGACGTCGCCGTGCCGACGCGAGTGCTGGGGTCGGGACATGAAACGTCTAGGCGCCGGCGCTGTCCGAACGCGTCAAGTGCTCCAGGAAAATCCGGGAGGACGCCATGATCTGCTCTGTCGGCCAAGCCGGCTCGGGAGGCGTACTACCCGCGGCGTCGTCGATTGGGTCCGCAAGTCGCTCGGCCTGTGACCTCAGGGGCCGCCCAGGCGGCGCCAGGCTCGCGACGCCGACCCTCCCATCAGGTACCATCGAACCATGCGCGCGATTTGTCGAAAGCCCACAGTTCCATCCGATGCCATCAACGCCGTTTCGCCGAAGAGACGCAGGCGCGGAAGGCCTGGCCGGACCCGCGGCCTCGCTCGCCGACGGCGAGCTCCTGCCAGCTGCGAGAGCCCTCGCCGCAGCCGTCGAGGGCTCGCAGGCGAGATCGTCGCGCTTTCGCACGCCGTCACGACAGCCCGGGTCGAGGATACGAGGAGCGCTTCGCGGTCTCCACGGTCGCCGACCTGCTGCGCGCCCACGGCATCGAGCCCGATGTGGGCGTTTACGGGATGGAGACCGCCCTGCGCGCCGAGTTCACCGGCGCCGTCGACAACGCGGGCAACGCCGATTCGCCCGCCCCGGCGATCCGCCATCCTCGCCAGAATACGACGACGCTCCGGGCATCGGCCACATGGCTGCAGGCTGCAACGTCATGGCGGGCAACTCCGTCGGCGCCTTTCCTCGCCCTCCACGAGCTCGAACGCCGGCGCCCCGGGTCAGTTCCGGGCCGCGTCGTCCTCCAGACGACGCCCGCCGAGGAATGCTCCACCGCCAAAGAAGTCCTCGCGGTTCGCGGAATGCTCGACGGCGTCGACGCCGCCATCGAAACCACTCCCTGCTCTACCGACCTCACGCACCAGACGTGGCTCGGCGTGGCGCATACGCGCGATCTTCACCGGCGTGCCCGCCCACGCGGCCTCCAGCCCTTCATGGGACGCAACGCGCTGGACGCCGCCACCCTCGCGCTCACCGGCTTCGGCCTGCTGCGCCAGCAGATACCGCCGATGGACAGGCTCCACGCAATTGGTCGTCGGACGGAGGCGACGTGCCGAACATCGTCCCGGAAAGAACCGGGAAATCAGCCTGTTGGCGCGGTCGAAAATACCCCGAGACGCTCAAGGACCTGGTCGCGCGGGTCGAGGACGTGCTGCGCGGGGCCGCCTCGCATGACCGGGACGGCTTGAAATCGTCACCTCCGAGACCACGAACGAGATGCCTCGTCTGCACAAACGGCCCGCTCACCCGCGCCTGGGTCAGGGTCCAGCGCGAACGCGGCGCGACCCTCTCGCCCGCCGGAGTCGTGACCAGAAACGATCGCGGCCGGCACCGACTTCGGCAACGTGTCGAGTTCGCATTCCCGGCATCCACCCGCTCATCAAGGTTGCCGATTCCGACGTCGCCCTCCACACGCGCGAGATGGCCGCGGCCGCAGCTCCCTCGGGCGACGCCGCGGCGACGGACGGGGCCTACGGCCTCGCCTCGGTGGCCCTCGACTACCTTCACGACGCCGAATTCCGCGCCGCCGTGCGCCGCGACTTCGAGGGAGGCCGGAGGCGTCATCGACGTCGAGCATTTTCTGGGACGAATGAGGCCGCGCGGCTCGTCCGGCGCCGCTATTGCGCGCCGCGCCGTTCGCTCCGAGACGACGTCGAACCGGCGCCTTTGACGCTCAACGCTCGCGCGCCGGGCCATTGCCCGTCGCGCTTGCTATCGCGCCTCGCCCGCTTTCCCGACGTCGCGCATCCACCGCGTGAATTCCGCAACTCGACTCGTGCGGCGCATGTCCGGCCGCAAACTGCGGCGAGCGCGCATACAATCGGAGACTGAACGGGTCCCACGCGGTTTTCCAGGCCGCGCACCCCGAACGCGGCGCCCACCGACGAAAGGACAGCATGTCGAAGAAGAGCCGCCGAGCGGCATCCAGAGGCAGGCAGCGGCGGCCGGGTCGGCGCAGTCCGCACAGTCGGCGCAGATCCGCGCAGTCTCGACCGTCGCCCGCGCCGAAGAAGCCCAGAGAGGCCGTAGCTTTCGTCGAGCGCCCTTTCGAGGGCCTTCCGCGAGGCCGATCTCGTCGCCATGCGCGAGATTCTGCCGTTGGCGACGCTCCCGGCGACCACGACGGAGGTAGCGGCTCGTGCCGACGTCGTCCTGACGACGATCCTTCCTCGATGGCGGGGCGCTGCGCCGGGCCGACGGCGTGGCTTTTGGATCGCCGCGCAGACGGTCGCGGAGCTCCGGGGACGCCTCGCGCGACATCGCCGCGCGGATCATCGACGGGATCAAGCTTCCCGACGGCCAGGCGCTCAGGTCTCGGACCTGCCCAGGCCCGAGCCCTCGCCTGCAGGACGTCGTCGCGAGCTTCGGCGAACTCCAGGTGCACGAGATTCCATCGTTCTGGATGACGGAAGAGGACGCCGCCAAGCCGGAGAACAGGGAGGCGCTCGAGGATTCGCGATCCCAGCTTGTCCCGATGAAGGCCGTCGACGGCGTCGACGGCGCATTCTGGTGCCGCATGAGCCGCGAATTCGTCAGGTGGGTCAGGCCCGAGCCTCGCGACGCGGTTCTCGACGGGCTGGCAAGGCTTCGCGCGGCCGACGACTTTTCCTTCGACGATTCCCGTTTCGTCGGCGCTTTCAGGAGCTCTGGGGGCTCATCATCCCGGTGTGGGAACTGCCAAAAGGCGCCGAAGCCGACGAACTCGCCGCCCCGATGGCCGAATTCGCACCGAAACTCGACGCGGCCATTGCAGCGTCGGATCCGCTCACACCCGAAGAGAAACGCGCGCGGGCGGGTATCGTTTCCCGTCAAGTGACGCTGCGATGAACATCCGACCGTCGAAGCACTTATATCTCAACATTGAAGGCTAGGCTAGAAGTGTGACAACCTCCGAGCAACGCGTAGCAGTGATCCTACCGGCTAAGGACGAGCGGGACAGGATCGCGCGACGTCCGCGCCGCCCACCATCCGCACGTCGACCTGGTCGTCGTGGTGACGGCAGCTCCGAGGACGGACACCCAGAAGGCGGCCCGCGACGCCGGAGCGACCGTCGTGCGGCATTCGGTCAGCGCGGCAAGGCCTCCTGCATGGAGACCGGGGCGCAGGTGGCGGCCATGCGCGACACGAGGGACCGCCCGCCGCGCCTTTGCTCTTTCTCGACGCCGACCTCGGCGACTTACCGCCGTCGAGGCCTCGCCGCTGGTTGCGCCGGTGCTCGAGCAAAAGCCGATTTCACCGTCGCCGCGCTGCCTCCCAGGAAGGGCGGGCGGCTGGCCTGGATCGCAGGGGCCGCCTTCAAGGCGATCAAGCGGACGACGGATGGGAGCCGCGCCAGCCGATCTCGGGCAGCGGTGCGCTGACTCGCGGGGCCTTCATGGCGCGCGCTGCCGCTGGCGAGCGGCTGGGGCGTGGAAACCGGCATGACGATCGACCTGCTCGTGGCGGGGTTCACCGTCAGGAAGTCGTCTGCGACCTCAAGCATCGCGCGTCGGGCAACAACTTCGCCGGCCAGCTGACCGGGCCGACCAGTACAGGGCGTGGCCCAAGGCCGTGCTGGCACGTCGCCTGCGCAGGATCCACGTCCCGCACGGCATAGGAACTCCTCCTCAAGCCCTACGAGGCCGTACAACGCCTGCAAGGGCTGGCGGCGCCGCAGCCGAGGGGCGCTTTTCGCTCGCGGCGGGCCGCGTTTCACTATGCGGCACGCCTGCGCGCGCGGCCCCTTCTGCTGCCCGTTCCGCCGATCACGTCGGCGGGAACGGCGCGGTCCTGCACTCGTTTTCCGCGCGCTCGTTGCTCGCTTCCATTGGATTATCTCGCCCACCGTCCGTTGCGGCTCTGCTCGCATTCGCCTGCTGGCGGCGCAGAAATCTCGGCCTGAATGTTCTGCTCAGTTTCTGGCAGGCCCTGCTTCCGAAGGCAGCCGAGGACGTCCTTCATCGACTCTTCCGACTGGTGGTTCGTAGAGTCGGAAGTAATCCGAGTGAGACGTAAGAGATTGAGAAATAGACGGATCGTTTTTCCCTCGATCGTCTACAGCCAGAACATGCCCTATAGGCTCGCCCATCTGCGCCATGTCCGCGTCCGGAGCGAACCACCGGTCCGATGTTTGGAACGCAGCCAATGATGTCGTTGTTGTTTCGCATGGCGTAGACGCTGTCGAGGCACATTGAAATCTGAGACGTCGTCGGCCGGAACTCCGGAGGAAGCGTAGAAAACTGCGAGTTGACGACGCCGTCGCGCTCTGCGACAAGCCGTAGCCCAGCGTACGTCGAAACGCTAGGAATGGCCCAAAACCGGTGATCCGAACATCCGAGCTCTCGCCGGGCGCCCTGAGCGCGTCGTGCAACCTCGAGGAAGTCCTGCCAGAGCCTTGCCTCCTTGGCGGCGAGATCGGTAGTGGGTCGCGAGTCTCGATCCCGTTCAGAGGAGACAGGTTCATCTGCGGCGGGTCGTAGCCGAACCACGTGACCGAGGCGGTGTTTCCACCCGCGGCAGCAGCCACGTTAACCATCTCGGCCGTGTGGCCCACGACGTTGTCTTTGACGTTCGACGACAACCCGCCTCACGTGGACGGCGAGCGTTGTCCGCGGTAGACTCGTCGCCGACGGGAAAATCGCGGCATGGGCTGATGCTGATCCTCACTGTATTCCTGGTACGCCCATGCTCGATGACGTCATGCACGAGCGGCTGCGACTTTCCGTTGTACCCCTGAGCTTGATTGAGTGCCTCCTTGAGCTTTTCGAGTTCTTCCAGCCTGTCGCACTCCCACTTCGCCTTTTTGATACTCATCTGGCGAGATGCCGGAAGCCGAATCGTAGCCCGATTTCTCGTAAGCCTCGACAATCGTCTTGTTTTGCCCCTCCCGAGACTTCAGATCGTCATAATCCGCCTGCATCACCGCGCGGTTCGCCTTGTCGCGAGCCCAGGCGTCGACGCCGTTGAGAGTTGCCGATGAGCTTTGGCTCCTTCGCAACGAGCTCTTCCTGCCCCTCGCGGCTCAGAATCCACCACTGGCTCACCGCCCGGGTGTCGCTGAGGTCGGCCGGCCTGGGCAAGGGTCCGTTCAGCGTGTTCTGAAGGCTGCCTGCTGGCGTGATCGTCCCTTGTTCGATGGCTCTAAGAGCCGCTGCGTACTCTTGATCCGCTTCGGTTGCGCGGCGAACCGCCTTCTCAACAAGTTTGGCGCATTCACGGCCTCTTGCCTGGCATACGTGTGATCGCCCTTGATTGCCACGTCCGATCCGAAGGGATTGAAGATATTGACGAGGGAGGACAGGATGTCTGCAAATTTTGCCTCCTCCGTCCGTTCACCCGTGTCCTCCACAGCGCCGTCCGAATGGATCGCAAACCCGCTGTTCGAGGCGTGCGCCGTCGCGTCGTTGACGAGGCCTTCCACTTCGCCCATCCTCTGCTGCATCTGCGACGTCACTCTTTTCATCTCCCGCAGTTCCACAAGGATCTGGTTGGCTTCGTTCGCGATCTGATCGACCTGCTGGTCGGCCGCATCGCGCGCCTGCCCCTGCCAATCGTCCCACTGATTGAGCTTGAGGATTTCTTGCCCCCACGTTTCAGCCCGCTTGACGAGGCCGTCCAGCTCGCCGTACTCGGTTTCGAGGGTCGATTCCTTCCATTCGACGATGTCGCTCCACTGCATCGATGAGTCCTTTCTCCGTTGTCTCTTGCCGTTGGCCTTTTTCTTTCCAGGTGCTCGAGGTCGGTTCCTAGCCCTTCGAGGGCTCAGCCCCCATCAACTCGTAGATTCCGGCCAAGGCCTCGTTCGTCGCCAGTTGGCCTTCGTCGGCTCCCAAGGCGCCTGGAGCGCCCGAAACGCCGATGGCCGACACGCCGCTTTCTCCGTCGTTTACGCCGTCGTTCCCGGCCTCCCCGAGATGCCGTCAAACCCGCGTATGCGCCGGCCTCGGCCTGATCCGTCTGCCCCACGTCCCTTGCGGTTTGCAGGAGACTGCCCGAGTGCTCGTTGAGGGTCCCCTCAATGCTTTTGAGCTTCCCCGTCAGACATCCGCTGCCGCCGTCACCGCCGACGACGCGTCCCTCCTCGAATCTTGCCCGATATTCCCTCTGCGGCGTGATCCGCTGCCAGTTTCGCACTTTCCGTCGCGCAGTTTTCGCAGACGCCGCCTGTTTGCCGAGCTCGCTCGAATTCACGGACAGCGTGCCCATAGCACCCTCTCCCATCTTTGACTCCCTCCAAGCCTTTGATTGAAAGTTAAATAGATCGTTCTCTGGGGCGACTGTCGCAACTTCTGCAAATACCCACATTCGACTGCCACTGCCGCCTTGACTATCTTACCTCAGCACAGAGCTCGCTTGACAGCAAGCGGTCCCCATGCAGGAAACAAGGTTGAGATAGCAACGATTCATGTGAGGGTAGCTTTCTCCAACTCCTGCCGTCTCAAAGCCAATCTCTTTCGAGCTAAAATCTAGAGTTTCCCCACCTGGCAAAATCTGTTTTTCATCAGATTGGCTCAGCCGAAATCTATAGCGAATGAAAAGCAGGGAACACAACCCCAGGGAGTCCCGCAACCATAGTGCGGGCTTTCCGGACCCGCCACACTCGGCCAATCCCCGCATGCGTCCCGACGTGCCGCGCAAGCTCCAGCTGCGCCTGACGGCGCCCCCTGCTCAGACGGCTCAAGCTTGTCGCGGCGCCCAGCACGCCAGGGAGGAGGGTTACGTCGGCGGTCGTCGGCCACGTCTGCACATGGCGCTCCAGCACGCCCGGGAGGAGGGTTACGTCTGCGGTCGTCGGCAGCGTCTGCGATGGCGCTCCAGCACGCGAGGAGGAGGCTGGGTCGAGGCGGGTCGCCCAACCTAAGGGCGCTCCAGCACGCCGGGAAGGAGGCTGCACGGGCCCCGACAGCACGCAACGGCGGGCACCCCGAAGAGCCGTATCGCCCCTCCAGGAATGCCCGCCGCTTTCGGGCCCGGCGGCTTGCACGCAGAGCGCCGCCAGCTCAGCAAGCCTCGCTTCGACGACCCGTTCGCGCCGCTGCGTCGGCCCCTATTTTGGTTCAAAAGTACGCGCTTGCCGGATCAAACACGCGCTCCATGTGGCATGTCCACGCTTACATGCGCCATGCGAGCGTTTGCGGCTCCTAACAACGCTTGCCCGGCTCCAAGTTTCCGCTCACTTCCTTCCAGCGACGATATCGGAAACTTCTCGTTGCTGGGAGGTCGCGTTCTCTTGCTGGCGGCGCTGGATTTCGGCCCGGACGTTCTCATCGGTCTCAGGCAGCCCTGTTGACGCAGATACTTATGGATCTCTTTCTGCGTGTCTGCATCCTGGTACATTGGTGCTGTCGAAGTAGTTGACGTGGTCGCTGTAGCCTTCGTAACCAGCGCCCGCGATGGGCCCGAGGATTCCCGTGACCAAACCCGTGCCGGGGTCGATCCCGTGGTTCCCTTCGATGTGTTGAATGCCGGGCACTTCCGTGGGATCGCTGAGCTGCGTCATGTCGGAACCGGGAGCCATGCCCATCGGCCCGTTGTTTGGCACGGCGCCGATGATGTCCTGGTCGTTCTTCATGACGTAGACGCTGTCCGAGGGCACGTTGAAATCGGAGACGTCCTTGGCCGGGACTCCCGGCGGCCCGTAGAAGACTCCGGCATCGACGACGCCGTCGCGCACCTGCGTCAGGGCGTATCAGGGTCGTCGAACCGTAGGGAGTGGCCTAGGGCGGTGATTCTCTGGATCGCCGCCCTCTCCGCTGCCCTGCCGCAGAATCGTGCAGCCCCTCGAGGAAGTGGGACAAGTCGGCCCCTCCCGCGGCCGCGCGCTCGGTTTCGGACACGGTGAAGACGCCGTTCGAGCCCGCTCCCGCCTGCGGAGGATCGTATCCGAACCACATGACCGAGGCCGTGTCTCCTCCGGCCGTGCCGGCCACATTGGCCATTTCGGCGGTGTAGCCGATGACGTTGTTGTCGACGCTCGTCGTCAGCCCGCCCACGTGAACCGCAACGTTGTCGGCCTTATCGACGTCGCCTACCGTCACGGCCGCATGGAGCTGATCTTGATTCTCGCCGGGTTCGACGGGGTCGTAAAGAAGGAGCTGCGACGTGCCGTTGTATTGGGCGCCCTGATTAAGAGCAGTCTTGAGCTTGTCGAGTTCCGACTGCCTGTCGAGTTCGCTCTTCGCGCGGGAGAACTCGTCGGCGCTGCAGGCGCAGCTCGCTCTCGACGCGCCGGCCACCCACGCCTGATAGGCGGTGACCTTCTTCTCGTTGGACTCTTTCCTGCTGTTCAGATCCTCATGGTCCCTGTCCAACCGATGGCGATTGGCCCTGTCTCGAGCCCAGGCGTCGACGCCGTCGAGGTTGCCGATGCGATCCGGTTCTTCGTCAGCGAGCCTTTTCCTGCTCCTCGCGGCTCAGCAGGTCCACCATTCGGCCACGGCGCGGGTGTCGCTGGTGTCCTGAGGCATGGGAAGGGGCCCGTCCACGGTGTGCGAGGGAGCCTTCGGGCTTGACCTTGCCTTCTTTGCGATGTTGCTGAGAGCTTGCAGTACGCCTCGTCTATCTCGTTGGCTTTCTTGACAGCCTTATCGACGCGGTCTGCGCACTCGTCGACCGCCTTTTTGCCTGGCGGCTTTGTTCATCTCGTAGGAAGTCCCCGGCCGAAATGAGGGCGCCCGCTCCCGGAAGCGCGTAGCTCAACGGGTTCATCGCAGTGCTGAGAGCCACGTCGCTCCCAATCGGTTCCGCTCGTGTCTTCCACGGTGCCGTCCGAATGGATGGTCAAACCGGAGCCCTCGGCGTGCGCCTTCGCGTCTCTCACGAGGCCCTGCACGGCGCTCATGCCCTGCTGCATCGTGGACGTCGCGGTTTTCATCGCCCGCAGATTCACGATGAACTGGGCGGCGTCCTGATCGATTTCTTCGACCCTCTTGTCCGCCGCTTTGCGGGCGTCGCCCTGCCAGCTCGTCGACTTGTTGAGCTCGAGAATCTCGCGCCCCCAGTTTTCCGCCTCCTTCTCTCGGATGCACAGTTGTTGATACTCGGTTTCGAGGTCGACTCTTCCCAGTCGGTGATGTCGCTCCATTTCATGGAGAAAGTCCTTTCTTAGCGCCGAAACGTCGGCAATTGAGCTCTGATGCGCTGTCCGTTTGCGCACTTCACGGTTGCGTGATTCGAGCCTCACGCGGTCGCGGCCGACGACGAACCGCCGGAGCCGTGCACGCAGGGGCATGGGAGCCGGAGCGTCCGAACCCTGCGCGCCGGGAAGCGGAACGGCGTTGCCCGGATTCTCGACGTGCGGCATGGGGATGGAGCAAAAGAGCCGCCGTCGGCGCCGACGCCGGGAATCCGCGGGCCGTAGTCCGCCCCTCCCCGCAGGGTGAAGACCGGCGGGTCGGAGCTCGATTCGCGGCATTGGGGCCGGATTTCCGGGTGTCTCGGCGTGAGGCATCGCAACGGGGTCGCCGGAAGGCGCCGCGTGCGGCATCGGCGTCGGGGCGAACGAACCCGAGGAGTTTGTCACCGAATGGACGCTTCCGTGGGACGTGAAGACAGGGGTTGCCCGAGCCTTCCGCCGTGGGCATGGGAACAGGATTCCCGAGTTTCCGGCATTCGGCATGGGCGCGGGATCGCCCGGGGCCTCCGCCTGCGGGCATGGGCGCCAGGGCCAAAGGAGCCTCCGTGAGAGCTCCCGCCGCCGGAAATCTGGGCCCCCGTGAGCTGTGCCCCTGCTCGACGGAGGGAGGATCTTTCCGCCTTCGGTTTCGACGTGCGGCATCGGCGCGGCGTTTCCGGAGGTCTCCGCGTGCGGCATGGGCGCGGGATCGCCCGAGGTTTCGACGCGGGGCATGGGCGCGGGTGAGATCCCTCGAGCCCCAGACGAAAAAGGAATCGGAATCGCCGCTCATCAAATTGTGGATGCCGCCCAGAGCGCCTCCCATCGAGTGATGCCCGCCGTGCGAGCCGACGATCTGGCCGCTCTCGGTCGAACCGTACGAATGGCCGCCTACACCGAGCCGCCGCCGGGGAGCCGAAAAGCTGGCCGGCGCCGCCGTTGGCGGAGCCGTACGAGTGGCCGCCTCCAGCTGAGCCGCCAGACGCGCCGCCGGTCGACCCGTCAGGTGACCGCCGCCAATTGCAGTGCGCCGCTCCCGCCTCCGGCGTCGCCTGCGCCGTCATCCCTGCCCGGCGCCTATTCCCTCGGCAAAGCCGCCGGCGTCCCCGGAGGGGTCATGCCCTGATACATCCCCGCCTCGTTCTGATCGGTTTGCTCGATCGTCTTCATGGTCGCCACGAGATCGTCCGAGTAGTCGCTCAGCTGATGCTCAATGTCTTTGAGCTCGTTCGAAAGATGCTCGGACGTCGTCTTGACGGTCGAGGCCGCCTTGCCTCCTGAAATCTTCCCGAGATGCTGCCGGCTGTATCTTCCGTCCGCATCCGCTGACTTTTGGCGGCGCAGTCTTGCGGCGTTGCCAGCCTCAGTCGCGAGCTCCTTCGGATCTGCAGACAGCGTGTCCGCCCCACCTGGTCCCATGCGCGAAACTCCCTTCAAGTTTTTGGACATTCGGCGCGACGCCGCCATTCGGACAGGCACATTCCACCGGACTCCTCACAGGGCGCCGCCCTTAAGCGGTCTAAAGTAGCTTAAATGATCGACAGGCCAGTCAAAAACTGTATCTTCTCCGTAAGGCGCGATTCGCACGCCGAAGGCGCGGGACAATCCGACTTTTCCTTGAAATGGTGCGCATTTCAACGTCGCGCACGTCTGTTCACATCCGAACGGAGGTCCGGCATTCCGCGGCAAATCGATCGCGCAGTCTCGCGGCAAAAAGAGCCGCGAACAGATTCTCCAGTTCACGGCGGGACGCTTTCGAGCGGGCGCACGACCGCGGAAAACAGCCGCAAAGAACAAAGGAAAGGCGTTGTGCAACGAAGGGCGAGACGCCACGCAGAAAGCCACATCCCCTCCGTAACGAACAACATACACTGGAGGTCGCATGTATGATTCAAATACATTAGAATAGTATTTTTAATACTCCGACAGTGACCAAGCGTATGCGATCAATCAAGGTCCGCCCCCGCCACCGAGACCGATCCGCGCGCCAGACCCCGCGCATGCGCCCGCTCGGAGGTCTGACTGACCGCGGCTTCAAGCCTGCCAAGCCTGCGTCGTCGGACGGCGGATCGCCCTATTCGCGAGAGGCCGTTGCCGGGCTTTCTTCCTCCTGCACGGCCTCGCCCCTGCGCGGCAGGCTCGCCTTCCTGCACGGCAGCGTCGCTGACCGGCGGTCGTCTCTCCCTCGCGGCGCAACGTGGCGACGAACCACAGCGGGGCGGCAACGATCAGCCGACGGCCGGCATCGTGACCCCCGAGTCGTTGAGCAGCGCAGCGACGACGAGCGCCGATACGAGCGAAAACCGCCGAACGCCTCACGATTTCGTCCTCAATCCGGAGCCGAGCAGAAGTGTCCGCGCTTGGCCAGCAGCCAAGCGACTGCGCAGATCGCCGCGACGATCGCCAGGGCGACGGGGATGAAGAGCGCATTTCCCCGAATATCTGGGTGACTTTGCGCCAGACGATGGCGAGGCCGCCGCCGTCGAAGAAGGACCCCACGAACTTGCCGAGGTGAGAGCGCTTGGGGCAGGCTGAAGGTAGTCGAAGAGGGCGAACACGAAAGAAACGGCGACGGCGGCGCCCAGAACGGCGGCGAAGCGAAGCCAGGTGAGCCGCTTTCCGGCGACCATCGTGGCGAGGACGCCGAGGCCGACGACGATGACCGGCGCCCGCCGAAGTCCGCCCCTGAACTTCGCCGAGCCGTCCAAGAGCACGGCGAGCGCGCCCGCGCCCAGGATGACCGCGACGGACTTTTTGCGGGCCGTCCGCGAGGAATGCCAGGCGAGCAGCAGCACGAGCCCGGCGACGAACATGGCGACGGCGTTGTTCGAAAAGCCGTGAAACGCCAACCCATGAGCGGCTGCATGCCCAGCAAGGCGGCCAACTGGAGGAAGTGCCCGTGCCATATGCCGTCGAGGAGCACGTCAAGGGCCAGGGTTCCGGCGGTGACGCCTCCTATGACGGCGAACGGGCGAAGGCGACTTTCCGCGCAAAGCGATGAGAGCGAGAACGGCGGCAATGAGCACAACCCCTCATGAGCAGGCTCACGAGGGGATTCGACATCCTCCACCAGGGAATGAGGTTGACGAGCAGGGGTCGAGACAGGAAGCGCGGCTGTGAGGGCGCTCAATTGCAGGAAGAAGCGCTCATTCGTCTCCGTCCACCTGTAGAGACTTCCGCTTGGCCCACATGAGGAGGATCGCCGCGGACAGCGCGGCGAGAAGAACGTAGAAGGAGCCGGAAAGCGAGCGGGTCACCTGCGCGCGGGTGTGTTCGGCGTCAGAGCCGGGCGATGTTCGCCTCCCCGTCGTCGGAGGCCTTGGCGGTTGTGATGGCCGAGCCTATCACGTTGCCGCGGGCTTGCGGCCCTGCGCCGAGCCAGCCGGCCAGCGTGGGCATGATGTCCGTGACCCGGACGAGCCCCGCCGCCGCGTCGAGTCCGACGTCGCGAGCGCCGGCCCGCCCATGCGGGGCCCGGCTGCCGCGAAATATCCCAAATGCGGCCGCGAGTCGAGTCGTCGTGGCCACGTTCGCCACGAGCACGGTGGCGTTGGGGCGTCTTCTTGCGAATCTGTTTGACAAGCAGCCCGAACCGGGCGTCGATGTAGAGATCTGCTGCTTTACCGCTTTCGGGCGCAGCGCCCTCGGGCGTGAAGTACTCACGCAGGCGCTGGGCGATTCCCGGGGCCTGGACGGATGGTTCTCGCTCAGTTCGTTGCCGGGGTAGCGGACCGCGCCGAGGTCGATCACCGTGACGTCCGCGTCGGACCCGGCGTAGGCTCGCGCCGCGCCGCCGACGTCTCCGTCCTCTCCCGAAACCGGCAGCGGGGCGAGGGCGGCATAGCCGCCGAGAAGGCGGCCGTTCGGCTTGGCGAGGGCGAGGGCGGCGCCGGGGCCGACGGCGAGGGCGCTGCGCCCTTGGAGAGCCTCGCCGAGCGCGCCGATCTTTGCCTTGTAACTGCTCGAGGAATTGGCCTCTTTCAGCTGGGCCCACCGGACCGGGGCTTTGCCCGCCACGGTGGGCAGGCGGCAGCCGTCGTCGATCGTGCGCTGCCCGGACCCAAGGGCCGTCCACCCTTCCACCGGGCACGCGGTCTCGCGGACCGTGCGCACCACGATGTTCGAAACCGCCGCTTTCTTGCCGAATCCGTACAGGTGAGGGGCGGTCTTCCGGGTCACGTCCGTCCAGCTGACTCCGGAGAATCCGACGACGACGACGGGGCCTCTTCCCGCCGCCTTCGGCCGCGGGCTTCCCGCACGAGCTGTTCCTCCGCGCGAGCTGGCGCGCACACCCCGGCGAGGACCGCGAGCAATGCCACTACGACGAGGATCGTTTGGCGGGCGGAGCGAAGGACCACGAGACCAGCCTATCGGGAAGCGGCGCAGGCGGCATGCACTGCGGCCAAGCGCGTCTACCCCGCAAATCCCCGAGATCGCCCGGCGAATCCTGGGTTTGCGCTCGGTCTCACGGCGTCTTGCGGATCGGTGAAATCGCCCAAGCCATCGACGCCGTCGAGGCTGCCGAGCGAAAAACGACCCTGCGGATGCGTGAGAGCCCTGCCGACGCGAGCGAGAACGCTCCTGCGGATGCGTGAAATCGCGGAAGAAAAACGGCATGCGGCGGTCCGTGGCCAGGCCAAGGCGTCGCCCACATTTCGAGGGTTGGCCGTCCGCGGGGAAACCGGCAGGTAAAGTGTGCGAGCGAGAAGAAAGCGAGCGAAGAAAGCGGGCGGAAGGAGACCAATGAGCGCGACAAAGCAGGCGCCCCTGCGCTTTTCGTTCCTGGGACCGGCGGGAACGTTCACGTACGCGGCGTTGAAACAGGTGGCCCCGCCCGATTCAGTCGAGATTCCGGCGATCGACGTTCCGACGGCGCTCAGGCTCGTGCGCTCGGGAGAGGCGGACTTCGCCGTCGTCCCGATCGAAAACTCCGTCGAGGGCGGGGTCAACGCAACCCTCGACGCGCTGACGGACGGCTCCGCGCTGCAGATCAAGGCGGAGATGCTCGCGCCGATCGCGTTCTCGCTCGCGGTCAGGCCGGGCACGCGCCGCGAGGACATCCGCGCCATATCGACCCACTCGCACGCGTGGGCGCAATGCCGCGGATGGATCGCCGAGCGCCTCGGCCCGGTCGTCCACGTGCCGGCGACGTCGACCGCCGCCGGCGCGAAAAACCCTCGCCGAATCGGACAGCCCCTGGCTTCGAGGCGGCCCCAGCCCGCCCGCCACCGTCGAGCTCATGGGCCTCGAGTCGCTTTTCCGACGACGTCGCCGACAACCCAGGCGCCGTCACCCGGTTCATCATGGTGGGACTTCCCGGGCCGCAGCCCGAAAGGACGGGCGCGGACAAAACCACCCTGCTGGTCCAGCTCCCGCACGACGAGGGCCGGCGCGCTGCTGAGCATGCTCGAGCAGTTCAGCGCCCGCGGCATCAACCTCTCGCGGATCGAGTCGCGCCTATCGGCGATTCGCTGGGCCGCTACGCCTTCTCGATCGACGCCGAGGGCCACCCTGTGCGACGAGCGCATCCAGGCCGTTCTCATAGGATTGCATCGCGTATGCCCGCAGGTCGTCTTCCTCGGCTCCTACCCTTCGGCCAGCGGCGAGAGGATCAGGCCGCGCCCCGGGAACGTCCGACGCCGACTTCCGGGCAGGGCGCGAATTCGTCGAGAGGCTGCTGGCCGGGCGGGCGTAAAAGGCGTCTCCGCTGTAAGGAGGCGCCTCAAGCGTGCACAGCCGCTTCTTCGCGGCCCGCAAAGGCAGAACTGCACAACCGCAAACGCGCAACGGCGGCGAAGGCAAGGCGGAGCCGCCGAAGGCCGCCCGCTCACAGCACGTGGACGGTGAGCGCCAGCGGGTCGATTTCTGCTGTGACTTTCGTGGCGTATCCGAGGGCGTCGCCGTCGGCCTCGACGAGCTCGGGCCGGTCGGCGGTGACCGTCGCCGAGCGCATGCGCCGCAGGTCGATCGTTCCCGCCGAGGGCAGAATCGTCCGGCGCACGCCGATTCCTCTGCAGGCCCATCCGCCGCATGACGTCGCCCCAGCCGAAGATCCAGCCCTTGGTGTCCAGAAGCACGAGGTCGAGCCAGCCGTCGTCGATGCGGGCGTCCGGCGCGAGCACGAAGCCCGCGGAAGCCGCGCGCAGTTGGCGAAGAGGATCGACCTGGCCTCGACCCGAAGCTGTTCGAGCCGTCGCCGGCCACCACCGTCGCGTTCACCCGCGAACGCCGCATGAATTTAAAGCGCGGAAACGAGGTAGGCGCCCCAGCCCATGGCGTGTTTGAGCCCGTGGTCGGCGTCGTTCATGACGTCGGCGTCGAAGCCCATTCCGGCGATCACCAGGAACGGCTCGCATCCGGCGAAGGGCCGCGCGTCCGGCCCCCATGTCGGCGATCTGCGCAAGTTCACCTCCGTCGGCTCCGGGGCGCCGATTCTGCCGACGTCGATCCGCTGAAGCCTTCCGGTCAAGGCCACCATGGCGAGGTTGCTGAGCGAGGAGCCGAGCGGCAGGTTGAGGTTGCGAGCCAGCAGATTTCCCGTTCCGAGCGGAAGAATGCCCAGCGGAATGTCGGTTCCGGCGAGTTGCCCGGCGACGGCGCGCACCGTCCCGTCCCCGCCCGCGGCGATCACCACGGCGGGCCCCTCCGCCAAGGCGGCGCGGGTTTGGCCCGCTCCCGGATCGTCGGGGGTCGTGCCGTACCAGCGGGTCGCGGAGTACTCCGGCGTCGGCCGCGGCCTGTTCGACCACGGCCTTGAGGTCCCCCATGTCCCCGATCTTCGTGGGGTTGACGACGACGGCCACCGTTCTCTCGCCCGTCCCTCGGTTTCCTGCGGCAGGATCCCCGCCGACGCCGCGTTGGCGTGCACGAGTCGGCTCCTCAGGGCGCCGATTGAGGCGCGATTGTGCAGCGAGAGGCAGAGAGCCGCAAGAGCCAGCGTGAGCGTCAGCCACCAATGCCATGTCATGCTCTAAGGTTAATGCGATTGAAGAGTAAGAGGAGTCATCTGCGAGCGCTGCGCGCAACGACGTAGAATTGTCCCCATGATCGACATCCGCTTTGCACGTGAGAATCCCGATGCGGTGCGCGAGTCCCAGCGTCGCCGCGGCAACGACGAGGCCTCGGTTGACGCGCTGTTGGCCGCCGACGAGGCCCGCAGGTCGGCCCTTCAGGCCTTCGAGACCGCCCGTGCCTCGCAGAAGGAGCTCGCGTTCGATCGGAAAGGCCAGCCCCGAGGAGCGCCCTGCCGTCCTCGCCGAGGCGAAGGCGCTGGCCGAGCGCGTCAAGGAGCTGGAGGCCGAGGCGAACGAGGCCGAGCAAGATTATCTTCAGGCCAATGCGGCAATCCAGAACATCGTGCTGGACGACGTTCCGGCCGGCAACCCCGAGAGGATTCAGGTCCTCGAAAAACTGCAATAATACACGTAACTTC
>BNJV01002121.1_pt1 | contig 85039 bp, 90 predicted proteins | sample 8540591 | NCBI WGS metagenome assembly BNJV01 (sample SAMD00202457, study PRJDB9452) | human saliva metagenome | host: Homo sapiens
AGGTTGGTAGAAGTTAGTTCTATACAAGTATGTTGGAAATGTTCATGTTTATTTCATACTCTTTTTCCTCACTATGGTTGAAATATTATCCTGCAAGTCAACTATTAGTTTACTTTCGGGAAAATAATTCAACCAATCGACTGTAATTAGTAAAGTCTTTTGTACCTTTGCGGTTGGTTTTAATTACAGCAAGTAAACTATGAGTGTACTAAAAGGAAAAAAAATAAACCAAATGCTTCAATCCGGGCAAAAGAACGGATTGCTGTTTGCGACATGGCTCGTAGAGCATGGCTATTCCAGGCAGTTGTTGAGCAGATATCGTTCTTCCGGTTGGTTATCCTCTCTATGTAAGGGAGTCATGTACCGCACAGGCGACACACTGTCCGCTTTTGGTGCTTTGCAGTCCTTCAACGAACAAGTAGGAAAGAGTTTTCGTGTTGCAGCGCATTCTGCTTTGGAGCTTTGGGGCTTCAACCATTATGTTCCTATGGGTAAACCCCTGTTAATGGTATCAACGGCAAGTGATAAAATGCCACAATGGATGAAGCATGACATTTTCGACCGTGAATTTAAGTTTTTCAAGACAGAGGTGTTTATCAGTGCACAGATAACAACTTTAACATACTTGGACTGGAGGCTGCTTATATCCTCCCCTGAGCAGGCTTTTATGGAATGTCTGCTGCTAACACCACGCCAATATAACTATATGGATCTATTTTATATAATGGAACAGTTGACAACTCTGCGTCCGAATGTCGTCCAATCGTTATTGGAAACCACAAAACATTACAAAATGAAGAGGCTGTTTCTATATATGGCTGAGAAAGCGGGGCATTATTGGTATGAAGACTTAGACCTTACAAAAATAGATTTGGGGACACATAAACTCCAACTCGTCAAATCCGGTATATATATCAGCAAGTATAAGATGATTATCCCAAAAGAATTAAACGACTATGAATGATCAACAATATAAAAAGCAGGTGGCATTGTTACTACGCATTATGCCTTTGGTTTACAAGATAACGGACTTTGCAGTTCATGGAGGTACGGCCATTAACCTGTTCCACCAGAATATGCCGCGTTATTCGGTTGATATTGACCTTACCTATATTCCGATAGAGCCACGCACAGCAAGTTTGGAAAAGATAAATCAACATCTTGGAGAACTGAAAACAAGTATAGAACGTGCCATTCCCGGAATACATGTGGTACATAAATCCGAAGTATGGAAATTGCAGTGCACGCATGATGGTGCTACGGTGAAAATAGAGGTAAATGGTACAAAGCGGGGCATACTTGGAGAGGTTGAAATTATGGAACTCTGTTCGAAAGCGATGGAAGAGTTTCAAGCCAGCTGTAAGGCACGTATAGTTCCTTATGCTCAACTTTATGGGGGAAAGATTGCAGCCGCCCTCAGCCGACAGCACCCACGTGACATGTTTGACTGCAAATACATGAAAGACCAAAGGCTTGAAAGTGTAAAAGACGGGCTCATCTTATGTTTATTGGGAAGCGACAAGCCTATCGTGGAATCCTTGTCTCCTAATAACATAAACCAAGAGGAGGCACTTGAAAACCAATTCAAGGGAATGTCAGATATTCCATTTACCTATACAGACTATGAGCAGGCTCGTGAATCCATTATTAAAAAGGTAAATGACTGCCTTACAAATACAGACAAGGATTTCCTCGTTTCCTTTGAGGATGGAACACCACAGTGGGATAAATGTTGCGCAGGTGATTTAAGCCTATATCCATCTGTACAATGGAAACTACTGAATATAGGTAAACTTAAGAAACAGACTCCCGATAAGCACAAAGAAGGAATAGATAAGCTAAAAGGTTATTTGCAGGTATAATGATAAAAGTCAGACATTCAATACGGATGTCTGACTTTTATTTAGCCCCTCGGCATGTGTTTAGTGCCTCCATTTGGGTCTAAAACTCTGTAAACGGCTATTATCTTCTTTGTCTTGGACAAGATAGCTTTCGTTCTTTACTCCTCCAGAATGATAATGGTCGGATAAACCCTCTCCTTGCTTCATTTCTTCTGTTTCCTCTTTTTCCCCCTCTGGTGGAGCAAGGGTAAGCGCAATCTTTCTGTCCAATTCAGCAGCTTCACTTTAAGTGAACGAAGCTCGTCCTCTTTTTTCCAAGAACTGTTGGCAATGTTGGTGTAAACGTCTTTATTGGCTACAACCTTTGCCATTTCCTTCTCATGCGACTCTATCACCTTTGGAATACGCTCCAAGGCATTAACGAAGTTCTGACACGCAAGTTTCGGGTCTGTTGCCAACTTACCGTTATTATAAGTATAGTAGATAGACTCCTGCCCTTTCACAAAAAAGCGGTTCACCGAACAATCAAACAAATCCTTTGAAGTGCTCTCCGTCTTGACCATTATGGAAAAACCATAAACTTCACCGATTTTATTATACTCTCCTTTGGTGCGAGCTTTTTCGTCTATCTCCTGCAGACGTGCAGCAATAGCCTTGATATCGGTGCTGTCTTCCACACCTTTGATTGTCAGTTTATTTATAGGTGTACCTTCATCATCACACTCCACACGCTTCTCAAAGAGAGCTAAGTCAGACTGTGCCTCCTTGATTTTATCCGTATGGAAGGATACAGAACTTTCAATCTCTGCCAACTTGCCCGTTGCGGCATCACGCTCACGGAGAAAGTTCTTGCGTTCTGATTCCAAGGTGGTAATCTTCTTATCCAATCTTGCTTTCTCTTAAAAGGTCAGTATTACCTGAAAGCACTGCTACGTATTCTGAGAAGTTCATGCCGCTGTCCTCATCCATCGAACCCTCATCGATGGTACGACTGCCAAGCGTGTTCGTCTTCAGTTGATTGATGAAAAGCTGCTTATTATGCAGCAGGTTAAACTTGTAGCTATCCAAGGAACGTTCCACGGCATAGATAATCACATCGACCTTGTTGTTCGCAAATTCCTTAGCTATAAGGTTTCCCTTGCGCACAGCTCGTCCGTTGCGCTGCTCCAAGTCCGAAGGTCGCCAAGGCGTGTCCAAATGATGGACCGCAACGGCACGCTGCTGTGCGTTTACGCCTGTTCCCAACATAGAGGTAGAACCGAAGATAATGCGAATGTCACCACGATTCATCGCATCTACCATCGCTTTCTTTGCCTTCTCGTTTTTACATTCCTGAATAAAGCGTATCTCGTAGGACGGGATATGATAGTCTTCTACCAGCTTACGCTTGATTTCCGAATAGACATTAAAGTCTCCACCGGGCTTATAAGTACCTAAATCAGAGAAAACGAACTGCGTCCCTTTCTGTGCATCGTACTTTGGTAATAGTCATTGAGCATCTTGGCACAGTGACTTGCCTTGTTATCTATATGATCTGAGTAAGCATTTTCATCAATCATGCGTAAATCTAAGCTCATCTTGCGCGCATAGTCAGTAAGATAATGACAATGAAAGAAGAAAGGATAAGAAAAAACAGAAGTAACTGAATAATAGTGTTTTATGCACTTGGTTGCTTTTGGGGAATGAGCAGGAATAAGCAAGAAACGGCATTAGTTCCGTTCCCAACTCGTAACCCATTGCCATAAAAGCAAAAAGGGGTTACGAATAGAATACAACTCATTGTATGTTAGTTGTTTATTCTTCTTTCCTCTTTGTTTTGCATAGCTCATAGACACTCCATAGTAAGTAACTTTGCAAACAAAAAAAAGACATGAAAGAAAACAAACTGAAAGTATCGTTTTTCGTGCAGGCGAAACGATTGGACAAGAAAGGAATGGTACCCATCATTGGGCGCATTGAGTTAGGTCACAGGCATTCGGGCTTCTCCACCAAACAGAAAACACCGTTATCTCTTTGGGATAGCAGGAAGCAGCGACTATTGGGCAAAAGTGCCATTGCAACCACTATCAACCAATGGTTGGGGGAATGTACTGCGCTCATCCATACTCGCTACCTTGAATTACTTGAACATGGAGAGGGTTTCAATGCTACCGATGTACGCAATGCCTATCAGGGACAAATCAATCGCCAAACAATGCTATTGGAGTGTAACGCAGCATATCTTCAGCATACAAAGGAACGTATTGGGATAGACAGAGCCTTAAAAACATTCAAGCTCCGTACTTATCAATCCTCCTTACTTTGTGAGTATGTGAATAAGAAGTATAAATTGAGCGACATTCCTCTTGTTGGGTTGGACAAAGCGTTTATTGAAGGCTATGAATACTATCTGACCGTAGATAGGAAACTCAAACGAGCCAGCATCAGCAGTACATTATCTGCCTTAAAGACCATTGTAAGTATAGCGGTTAAGAAAGGAATTTTGGATTTAGACCCATTCCTTGGGTACAGCTACGAGAAAGCCAAAGGAACACCGAGGAATATAACCCAAGAGGAACTGCAAAAAATCATCAGTCTGCATATTGAGTGGGATAACTACAGAATAGTGCGTGATTTATTTGTCTTTTCGTGCTTCACAGGGTTGGCAATTTCCGATGTACGTAACCTTAAAGAGGAGAATATCGTATGTGAGGAGGGCAAACTCTGCATCAAGGGTAAGCGTGTCAAGACCAAAACACCTTACCGAGTGCAAATCCTCCCACCAGCAAAGGCAATTATGGAACGATATAGGGGCAGACGTGCAGGATATGTGTTTGATGTACCTACCGTAGACATTGTACACAATGCGATGCACCATATACAGCGAAACATCGGTATAAAAACGCCATTGACCTTTCACATGGCTCGCCATACCTTCGCTTCGGTCATCACCTTGTCGGCAGGTGTTCCGATAGAAACGGTAAGCGGTATGTTGGGACATACCAACCTCAGAACAACACAAGTGTATGCAGCGGTCAATTCAGAAAGAATAAGGCAGGATATGAGGAGGGTTCAAACTTGCATACAAGATACATTCACCTTAAAATTATAGCTTATGGCACGCAGTACATTCAAGACATTATTCTACATCAACCGTTCCAAACAGAAGAAAAACGGCAAATGCCCGATGATGGGACGTATTACTATTGACGGACAGCAGGTGCAATATAGTTTGGGATTGGACATCAATCCGAGTAATTGGGATGCCAAACACGGCAGATGCAAAGGCAATACAGATGATATAAGGGCAGTCAACCGCTTGTTGGCAGAGAAAGAAAAACAGGTACAGGCTAAATACCAAGAGTTGATTTGGCAAAAGGGATATGTAAGCGCAGAGTTGCTTAAAAGTTTGCTGACAGAAGATAGTAATCGGAATGGTATGCTGATAGAGGAAGCAAATCTCTTTATTAAGGAAACGTCCTTGTGTTGGTCTGACCATAGCAAAATCTACCTTTGCAAATTACATCTATGCCAAACAACTCATTGAAGCCTACTTAAAAGATAGGTTAGATGTAACAGATATTCGCTACTCGCAGTTGGACTATGGTTTTATTGAGGGATTGGACTTTTATCTCAAAAGCCAACGGAAGCTTTCTCTTGCAACCATTCAGATTGTGATTATCTTCCTTAGAAAACTCATTGGTATAGGGCAGCAAAAGAAATATATCCGCATAGACCCATTTGTAGAGTACAAGGCTGAACTGCCACAGCGAACTCGCAGGTATCTTACTACGGAAGAGTTACAACGAGTATTGCAGACACCTATTATTGACAAGCAGTTTGAGCGTGCAAGGCAGTTGTTTCTTTTCTGCGCCTTTACAGGATTGGCAAGGGTAGATATGCAGCGGTTAACGCCCAAGCATATCCATCGGTATAAAGACGGTGCTTTGGAAATACGCATCAAACGGCAAAAGACGGATGTGGAAGCCATCATTCCATTACTACCCATTGCACGTGAGATACTTGACTTATACATCAAGGACAAACAAGATGACGAGTTGATTTTTCCTAACTTGACCGTGCGAAAGGCTTCTTTTGCGTGTGTGAACATCGGGCAGATATGCCAGATAGAGAAGGGCTTAACCTTTCACATGGCAAGACATACCTTTTCGACAACGATTTGTTTGTCAAATGGCATTTCAATGGAAACACTCAGTAAGATGCTTGGTCATTGTGATATTGGTACGACACAGATTTATGGAAAAATAACTGACTTGAAGATAAGGGAGGATATGAGCCAATTACAAGAGCGTGAGAGTGCTGAGTTTTCAAAATACTGTGATGCTATTGAGCAGCAAGCAACAACAGGCAGTTTGCAAATCCTTAATCATAATATGCAAGCACAGTTATAATGGAAAAATCCAACTTAATTATTCACATACAACATCTATAACAATGAAGGAAAACAAAAAGAAAGAACTTTCCTACTTCCGATTGAAGTTAGAAAGCTATATGAGTGAACATCACCCCGAAAGATTGCAAGATACGGAGTTTATCACTGCACGGGCAGATATGGCTCTCACAGTTTACTGCGATGTCGTGGCGCAAGGCTTTAACCATTTAGAAGCAGAAAGAATAGCAAGCGAAGTGCTTTTCAGTGGACTGCATTTCTCAAAGTACGATACCCTTGTTTACATCTTGGAGAACGAATTTGAGAGGGAACTTCCTGCACCGCTCCCCGAGAGGCTTTCGCTTTTATTGTTGGCGAACAAGGCTGTTCAAGCCACATTCGCCAAGTATGAACTGACGGACGCATTTGCCGCAAGCGGACAATACGACCGTCTTTACACCGAACTGACAGGCACGATAGTGCTGCTCATTGAGAGCAACAACCTGCCAACGGTCAAACAGTTGTATTAAGACAATCTGAAAATATAGTGCGATTTCAGCATAGCCCAAGTGCCTGAAGCCGTATTCTTATCGGGCAAAGGTACATCGACAGCCCTATGCCTTGCAAGGTCAAGCCCTGCGAGTGGAGTGAAAAATCTCCACCGCAGGGTGTTTTATTTTCGTCAATTCGTTTCAAATAGCCTTCTTTGTGCGGTAGTATTTTTTCGCTCCCAACCTTGCACGGCAGGGCAAGTCTATGAGCAAAAAGCCCGAACAAATACGGCATACTCAGGCTCTTTGGACGCAAAAGCGAATTGTAGAAACAATAGTTAGAACTAACGATTGTCTTAACAATCTTATTATATGACAAGTCATTGTTTGTACAACTTATTGTCTGTACAATTTGTTGTCATAACAATTTATTGTCAAGACTATCTGTTGCCAATACAAACTATCGTCAAAACAAACTATTGATAGTTCGACATCTCGATTTGTCGAACTATCGAACTGTCGATAGACCAACAAATATGCAATAAAAGGAAAGAACCGGCACCTCATCTCATTACCGCAATAACGCTGAGGGATTTCCTCGTGGTCTTTCTCTTGTTTTCCTGACATTTCCCTGCTTTTCCTCATTCCTTGCAGCGATGCTTTTGAGGACTTACTTTTGCATCCGAGAAGTACGGCAACGGGCAGCATAACAACTCCATTGCCGAGTAACAATATAGTAATCAAAACAATATCAAAGCAATGAAACTCATTATCATCGACCGCAAAGCGTGGGAGCGGCACCGCTCTGAATTTGCAGACTTTATCCACCACGTGGAAAAACTCATCGGCAATCCGCCTGAGACCGAGCAATGGCTCGACAACGAAGCCGTGTGCAAGCGTTTAGGCATCAGCAAGCGTACCCTACAATCATACCGAGATACGGGCAAAATTCCTTCTCCATGATTGAACACAAGTGTTATTACAAACAGACCGACATCAGTGAAATGCTGAATGCAGTCAAGGATTGAAATCAAAGAATGAATGAATTATGGCAGAGAATGAAATCATTACACAGCAAGACCCTCAGATGCAGTTGTTTTCACAACTGATGGAAGGCACTTTGAAGAAGTTGGAGCGGTATTGTGCCACAGCTCGTCCGATGTTAGATGGCGAGGTTTACCTTTCGAGCGAGGAAGTGTGTAGCCACTTACAGCTCAGCACACGCACGCTCCAAGAGTACAGAAACTCAGGAACGCTTCCTTTCTACAAAATCGGAGGGAAGATACTCTACAAGCAGAGCGACATACAAGCCATGCTTGAAAAACACTATAACCCGATACCCAAGAAATTATGGCAAGAATAGATGAAAAAAGGAAACAACGCTTGGAACAAGCCATTAGAGATATGGGAAATTATGGCGTTAAGCTCCGCAAGCCCGAAGAGTTATCCGATTTTGACCAGCCCTCCGATTATGAAGAGGAAAAGAGAAGGTTTGAGCCTGTTGATAAAGTTGAGGAACAAAATGACAAGGAGAGTAACAAGGATTTTTCTCAACCGTCCTATCAAGAAACAGCGTTGTCGCCAACAGAAAGGGCTACTTCTACCGAAGAAATTCATCAACGAATGGGAAAAACAAAGGACAGGAAGCAATTATCCGAGTTTCAGGGGAAATATCTCCAGCCCTTTCGCAACAGCCACCGCAAAGCCGTGTATGTATCAGAGGAAATCCAACGAAAGTTAGACTTCGTGGTGCGGAGAATCGGTGAGCATGGAGCGAGCGTTTCGGGATATGTCGAACAGGTACTTCGGGAACACCTCGACCAATACAAGGAAGATGTGGAAAGATGGAGGAAACTCTGAATTACTGCATTCCTCGAATGCAAGCCTACGCCGAGTTACCGCATTCAATGAATGCAGTAACACAGCAGGGGCTTATAATCCCATTTTCTACATCAGCAAGGTGTGTCTTTGTCCGACAAACTGCCGTTTGTCCCACAAAGACCCTTGCCCCGAAAGGGGATTAAATCACTCCAAAGTCGTGATTAGACAACAAACAAAACAACTAAGATTATGCCTAAATTAGAAATAGCCAACAGCAACCGTTACGGACACCGAAATACCGTAGAAGTGCCACGCTGGGACAGATGGGACACCCGTATGCCCAATATGAAAGACCAACTGCGTGCCATCGACCTATACAACAAATCCGGGGCAGTAAGCAAATCTGATTTTGTTCGCGCACGCATTCTTGGGGAGAGTTTCAAAGTTATAACGGTGGATAAGTCCGCCGTGGAGTATTACCGCAAGCTCTCCGAACTCACAACTCAAGTACATAGGATTGGGACAAACTATAATCAAGTAGTACGTCTGATGCACCTTTATACGGCAGAGAAAAACATACAGGCATTGTTGCGGGAGCTTATTGGTTTGACAAAAGAACTCACTGCCTTACAAGAGAAAACAGTGAGTTTAACCATTGACTATCGAGAGAGATAAGGAATGTGCGATGGAATTATATGTCTCCAAGCATTTTTGCAGTAGATTATCCGATGAGAAGACTATCTAAAAGAATTTGGTTCTACGAAGCAACATTTTAACGATTAAGAATGTTTATCTTATCTAGAATTTCTATCATTCTTCTTTGTTTTGTTGTATTCATCTTTAGTCATTATCCCCTTGACTGCTTCATTTGGGTTTGTTGCTTCCTTATAGAATATCCAATGAACGATAGCCTGAGAACCATAAACTGAGGTATATGCCTGAACGAAAGTCCAACCTTTGTCAGACATGTAATTACCTGCATCAACCATACTGTTAAATGGGATTTCTTCTCCTTCTTCATCAACCAATTGTTGTTTACTTTTAAGTCCACCCCATGCAGAATACACGGGATTGTTTCCAAAATCAAAAACAATTTTTAGGCCCGATGATAGTTCTTTCTCAATCCCTTTGACTTCGCAATAGTATTTCTTGGTTTGAGCTAACATGGTGATGGATGATATTATCATTAGAAAAATAAGAAATGATTTTTTCATACAATTCCTGTTATATTATAAATATTTGTAGTAATTTTTTTATTTCTTTTGCAATTAGTTTTTCTTTCCTGGAAGTATTCAGAAGGAGAATAGGACTATGAGATATTGAATCATACTTAGGTGCTTTATAAACACTATTCCTCTCCTTTTAACCGCTTTATTTCTCTATCAAAATCTGATATATATTCAGCATCTTGTTTGTGACGGAATACTTCATATTCTTGTTCTGCTTTCAACTTGGCCTCTAAAGCAGAGACACTCCCTGGTCCTTCAAGCAAAGGACGTCCTGCAATCGTAAGAAATCCATCAAGCAATGTACTCCATTCGTGCATGGTCATGGGTATTTCCTGCTCAGCGCGATCTTCTGCCAAATCAAGATAGGCAGATACAAGGCGATTAATGGCTGTCATATGTTTTTGGTCAAGGTAATTCTTGGCAATCAGTACATCAGATTTCATCACCTTTCCGTCTGGGGCATGTCTCCATGTAGTCAGTCCCATATGAGGCTGGTTAGCATCAGCCTTTCCGTAGATAATTTCGGCTGCCGTTTGTCCGGAAATAGCCCAATGCAACTTATTCTGCACTGAAGCAAAGAAACACTTTGTCTCTGGCGCTTGTTTGTCGTAGTCTATCGACAGCGCATAAATATCTGTAATTTTCTGATAGAAGCGTCGCTCGCTGGCACGTATCTCCCGAATATCTTCCAGTAATTCCTTAAAATAATCGTGTCCAAACTGTTCTCCTTGCTTCAATCGTTTTTTATCAAGTACATAACCTTTGGTTATGAACGAATTAAGCACTTTCGTAGCCCATTTTCTAAAGCGTGTCGCTTGCTCTGAATTTACTCTATACCCTATTGCAATAATGGCATCTAAAGGGTAGAATGTGACTTCCCGTGTCACTTGACGAGTACCCTCATTTTGAACTATTCGGAATTTCCGAATAGTTCCCTCTTCTGATAACTCCCCAGTGCTGAAGATATTTTTTAAGTGTTCATTAATGGTACTAACATTTACATTGAATAGCTCAGCCATGCGCTTTTGTGTAAGCCAAAAAGTACCATCCTCATAATGCACTTGTATGTTTACATCGCCATTGTCATTAGTATATAATATAATACTGCTCTCCATAATTGAATTGTCTGATTTTTAGAATGTAAAGTTGCATTTTCTTTTATTATACTCTTTCACCAATATTATCGCTTTCCGTAGCATTGTCCATTAGACGATCAATGAAAGCTTTATTTCTCAGTTCTGCACGTTCTTTTAAGACAGAGAACTGGATTACCTCCATATATAGAGAACCATCAATATTTGAACCACTATCATCTGGTACGGTTTTCATTGGACGAAAGAGATAATCTAAATTAGGTGCAGTCTTAAAATCACCATCCGCAGCTCTAACATCCCTCTTCTCTAAACTTTCACCAATAAGGTAACCATAAAAGGTAAGAAATTTATATTCTGGTTTAGTGAAATTCCTAAGGAAATAGGCATACTTAGATATCTGAAGTAGGCAATCTGCCAAATTTACATTCGGATTTAAACTCTATAATAACGCATTTTCCTTCCGATGGAAACAAAAGCACATCCGTCCGCATTCTCTCACGATTTTCGCCTAAAGATGTAAGATAACGTTGTTCCTCTTCATCAAAATCATCTCTGAAAATTCGTTCGTTATTTAATTTCACCTTTGATAACATACTTTCAGAAGAACCTTTGAAATACATATATTCTTCATTAATCACCCATAGGTCACTAGTAAGTGGATTGTCGCTATGTTGCTTAAAGATTAGGTTATGAAGAAGTTTTTCATCCACATTTCTTTCAGTAGCATCTTGACAGACTAACATACGCTTTAGAATTTTATCCATCAGTTCTATCACCATTTTTCTGCGTGCAACGTATTTAGAAAGTGTAGCACGATTCTGAATAGGCAAAGACTCGACTAATTGATCAACAATATTTGAGAGTTTGCCTTGATAGTCATCTGAAGAAGGATCTAACTTATTTAGATTTTGAATGCTGTTTTCATATGACGCACTTTCTTTTGCCATTATCTTGGCATCATACGCATAAGCCTTCTTAAACACCTCATCCACGCTATCGCATAACGAAACATCCGCTAAAGCTTCTTCGGAAAGTAAGTAGTCTCTTTTTAATTGCTCGATCTTTTCATGAAAATGTTCATTTTGAATTGATATTTCTTGGTAAATTTCACGAGCTTTATTGTTAACGCCGTCTTGTATGTCATTCAATACAATTTGTTCATCAATATAGCCTTGTGCCTTGGCTATTTTTTTAAAATCAGTTTTATCGATAATTTCAATGTTACCTCGCTCATCACTGTCAAGTGCATCAAAGTAATCACTTTTAAGTAAAAACAAGTATCTATAGCCATCTAAGGATGCATTGGGATCTATGCAAGTTAATTTGATTTTGGTTGTTTCAGAAATTTCATTCTTACTGGTAATTTTAATCGCACTCGCAGGAAGAATACTTGAGCTGATTTTATATGGTAAAACGTTAATAGATACCGAGGTGTTCTCCACGTTTTCTATACGTTTCATATCTTCCGACATCTTGCACACTGGTACCGAGATAGTTATGTCTTTTTGTGTTGGTTCAGGAATTTCATCTGCAGCGATTCTTTCGCGGTCTTTTTCTATCCCCCCAACAAAATATATGATATTGATAGATGGGAAAGACGACTTTATATTACAAAAGGCAAGCAAATAATGATTAAACAAGGCTTTTTTAATGTCTTCACAACCTAGTTCCGCATATATTTTAGCATCCTTGGCTTCTATAGGATGTGCCATTTTGACAGTGGTTTTCACTTCTTCTCCATCTACAGGAGAAGGCTCTTCTGTCTTATACAGAATCGTGTTGTTCCTTAAAAAAGGGTTTGTTTTTGAAAGTGCAAACTTTCTTTTCATTGTACGTGTACCATCCCAATATATACTATCAAAGTTTACATATTGGAAAGAGTGAATCATCTGGATACGACCAGAACCACGATTGTTAAAGCCCTTTGTATCATCCTTATAAATAGAAAGTCTATCAAAGTTCTTATTATCGAAACCAATACCATTATCTTCAATTGTAATATCTGCGAGTGTCACACGGTCACCACCCAAAGAAGCGTTAAAATTTAATATGATATTGATATAAGGAGCAAACTCAACATTATTTCTCTGTCGCAGCCTTATTGCTTCAAGACTATTTGTAAATCCCTCGAATAAGGGTTGAAAAATATTAGCAGATTTTTTTATACTCTTTAAAATACCCGACCATCTAAGATCTTTATATTCTACAAATTTATTAGCATCTTCGAACATAATTGAAGTTATTTAGGTTACATTTATTTTGTTTTTGCCATCTATTGCCTTCTGTGCATCCTATAAAACTCTTCATTCATATAATTTTTTCATATAGCTTTCTGAAATTAATTCTCCAGGTTGCATCTTTAAGCGATAGATTAATACTTGCATTTCGCCAAGAGGTATGTAAGTTGAAAGTTTGAGCTTCAAGCAAGGACTTCCTTTCGATGAGCCGAAATATACTTTCTCCACCTTGTAATATCCATCAATAGCCCCTGCCACCATTGGCAAGAAATATTCGATATCCATCAGGTTGATAGTGGGAATCTTTTCCATGACGTAGGTGGTGGCTTGATGATTGGCAAACGCTTCAGATTCTCTGTCTGTTTCGCGCACAAAGCCTGTAAGCACATTCTTTACCTCTTTCTTAGGGATGGGGTCCAAAGTTCCCACTTGCCCCAATACTGGAATGTTCAAATCCGAATCAAGCGTGAAAGAAGGACTTACATGAAAAAAACGCTCCACATTCTCTATCATCGCATCATTGTTTGCCACCTCGTTCGCTATCACCTCGGGGCGTATTTTTATTTGCTCCCACAATCCGTTATCCCCCTTCTTTAGCAATGCCAAGATAAGGTAGTTGCTGTTTGCATGCGGACGATACAGTTTGCCATTCAGCAAATGGAAGTTGTTTTGAACGTATTCATGGCAATCCATTCCATCGCGTGGCTGAAGGATGCGGAAGTCATATAGCTTGTTCAGCGTGGCTTGAATCCTCAATCTGAATTCCTCCCGCACATAGGCCCGCCAGTTCGATTGCTGACGTTTGTTATCACGTCCATATAGGGACACGATAAAAAGGAAATTAACATCGTAGTGACACAGCAGCAGCGTGTCTCTGTCAAACAGTCTGTTCTCGTACTGCCTGTTGAGTTGCACATTCCTATCTTGGCTGTTCAATGTTCCCTCGTTGAATGATAGGAATTTATCACCGCTGTTCGCCCTGTTGGGGATTCTGGCACTAATAAAGAAATTAGGAATGGGATTGTAGCCCTCTGTGAGTGCATCACGCAGTTGCGGTTGTTCGTTTGCTGCACCATCCAAACAGGTTCAGGTTCCACTGAATCACATTCTTGGCGTAGGTGTATTGCTTGTAAATGGAATTTGTACCCAAATGCACCGCATCGCTCTTCGTGCGCTTGTAATACTTGCTGTCGCCTATATAATAGGTCAGTTCGGCAGGAATGTCGGATTGTTCTATGAGCCCTTGCCCAATAAACATATGGTCAACCAACTTGCCATCTTTTTGTTCCAACAGTTCCTTTGGTAAGTCTTTTTTGTCGTTTCCACCAATAAGAGCATCAATCATCACCTCAAAAATGTGAGCAAAGTCCTTGGTCAGCAGATAGTCTGTTTCAATTTGGTTCATGGCAATCTTGTACTCTCTGTCAAAGAAGGCATAGCACAAATCCCAAATCCGCAACGCCTTGTCGCTGAAATATTTATATTTTATCTGTTTCAGTCTTTTACACCCAATATTCCGCTCTATATATGCCCTTCGTAACCTTTCAATACCAATCAAAGGATATTGTATATTGATTTCAAAACTAAAACCATGCGTCTGCTTGATATAGTTGAGAATGGAGAAATAGATAACAAGCAGCTCTTCATCGAAGTTCATAACTTTTTTCTTGTTGATGGGCGAAACATAAATAGGCTTTCCTCTTTGAATGATGGCAGGCGAATTCGCAATGGTTTTCGTCCACTGAATTTTATTATTCCCCGAATGCAGATTCTTTGCAATAAAGGTGAAATAATCTTGATTGTCCTTATTGAAATCTCTCAAGGCTATAATAACATCGAGCAGCGTGTTGTGTTTTTGCTTTCTACCACTGCTTTCTTTTTGATGCTCCCTGCTTTCAAGAATGTTGTCATTGTTCGTTTTCCGATACACGCTGATGGTGCGATAAATCCAAATGGAAAGGTTGGACAGAAATGCCTTGTACTCTTTGCACCCTTCTTCCGTAAACTTCTCCTTTATCCGCTCATTCTCAAAGTCTATAATCTCCAATGGCGAAGCTCCGAAAATGGTGTCGGTTTGATCGTTGCTTTCCGTTTCACCAGTCAGCACCACTTTGGGCAAGAAGAACACTACATCCTTGGCAGTCTTTGAATAGCAGTACCCCACATAGGTGAACAATTGTGTCTTTTCTATTTTGGGAAACGACACAATGCCTTCAAGAATGTCCTTCACAGTCAAGCCACCTCTAACATTGTAATTGAGTGCGTATGGGTATCCTTCTATAAATAATAGCATTGAGGGAGCGTGTTTAGTTTACTTTTTCAACCTTTAAATTCCATTCAGCAGGAATAGCAGAAATCAAATTGTTTATAATAACTTTTCCGCCCCATCCGTTCGTAGATACATAAATTTTTTCTCCATTGCAATCTATTATTTCCACTCTCGGTTCTATATCCCTCCTTAGTTCGTATTCAGCTTGAGTTTCGATAAAGTGAGACACAAATGTTCCAAGGGCTTTCCAATTATTAACAACTTCAGTTGCGGTCAATGCAGGGTGACTCGCTATGTACTGCTTCACTAATGTTGCAGCTGCCATTCTCTTAGCCACCGGTATACCTCCATTTATGGAATATTTTGTATAATCCTTTGATGGATTGGAATCACCATCTTGATTATCCTCAATGCCTGTTTCATTTGTTGTATCAGAAAAAGTTCTATGCCAAGCGTTTCCAGCATTTGTATAAGCTTTGTTTGCCCCTCTGCACCATATAATTCCGAAAAAGACACCTCTCCCGTTTCGCTTGTCATGAAAATATCGCCCTCACCATCTTTACATACATCGTTCCAAAGATAGAAAAGCACTTTGTTTAGCAGCATTTTTTCTGTAATAATGCTATCGTGAGGATTCACAAAATAGTCGCCCAGCATCTTGTCTTCGCTGTGCGTTGTGTCAAAAATCCTCTTATTGATTTCTTCTTGGAACGATACCCAAGAATACTCCTTGCTACCAACTACGATTTTCCATTTTTTATTCTTATATTTGATGGGTTCATACTCCCAATCCCATCTGCGCTTGAAGGCACTATCAATGGGGAATAAACTCTGGTCGCTGGTGTTCATCGTTGCTAGGATGAAGAGGTTTGCAGGTAGGTGCAGTTCACCATCTTTAATTCCGTCGTTCTCTGTCCCCAATGTCTCTTTCAAATAAGCCTTGAGATCGGTGTCTGCCTTGATAGTGTAGCTCGACTCGCCTTCAGCATTTCTGTCCAGTAGTTGAAACAAATCACCGAATATCTGTGCGCAATTACCACGGTTTATTTCCTCTATTATCAAAAAAACATCCTCATCCGTTTGGTAAGCACGCACATAAGCATTGAGGAAAACCTGTGGCACAAAATGATAGCCTATTGTCTTATCAACGATAGGTTCATTCTTCTTTGCTTGTGCCAGATCATCGTCCTCGTAGTATTTGGTCTTTACCCCTGCATCTGTGTAGCGGTATTGTTTCTCTATAGCAGGCTTGTAAGCCCCCACAAAAGTAGCGTAATCGCTATCAGGGTGGAAAGTAGTGCGGAAGATGTTTTCTTTTGGCACATCATTGCTTTCCAAATACTCTTTTATTTTGTACGACTTACCTGTACCTGGTGCACCATAGTAGATTACCTGGTGGGGAAGGTTATTGCTGTGATATGATACCTTCATTATACTAGAAGGGAATAGTCCTGCTATATCTTCATCTGTTAGTAGAGATGGTGATGTTGAAAAAGGACTCTTAATCAGCTTTTCTATTTCTTGATGATAATTCTCTGTGTCAGGCATTAATAAGTTTATCATTTCAGAAGAAACTATTTGTTTTAGCGTGTTTTGTAAGCGAGCAAAAACAGAACTTTCTTGAAGAATAGCAACATCTCTATTTATCCAAATAACTAAAGCAGCTTTAACCTTATCCGTTTCTAAATAAGAATTTATGTTCTGATAGAGCCCTGAATCTTTTATCAAAATTCCATCACGAATGCGAAACAAAGGAGAATTACCCCGTTTTGGATAATCAAAACGATTTGTTGGATTAATTAAAGAGGCTTTTACCTGCCCTGCTGAATAAAAATTACTCCCTACATTATAATCGCCATTGTGATATTTGAGTGGATAATAAAAATTAGGAGTATAGAATTTTTCCCGGACAGAACAAATCTGTCCAACAAAGCTCTCAAAAAGTTCTTTATCGTTTTTTTCTCTTGAACTGCACTCGCTAATTCCTTTTTTATTGCAGAACATATCTAATGCAATAAAGTATCTTATTGCACTAACTTTTTGTGTAGCCCCTTGTAAATTGGGATCTGGAGAAATTGATGATAATACTCTATACGCATTGAGTATATCCTGCTTATTTATGTAATCCATAATTGCTTATAGTTTTTATTAAAGCCGATGCTATAACCCATCCTAAAACAGGTGGTACTGCATTTCCAATTACCTTGTAGCGAGATTGTAATGGAATAGAATCAAAATGATAATTATCAGGGAAAGATTGAATTCTTGCAATTTCGCGCACAGTGTACCTCCGATTTTCTATTGGATGAGTAATTCCACAATTCTCTGGCTGAGCTGATGCTGTTATCGTCCCATTTATTTCGCCCAATGCAAAACGCCTATAGAACTTTGGAGCATGATATTTTTGGGGGTTGTCATAAATTCGTTTAAACCTTGGAGGTAATTTTTCGTAAGGAATGTCCTTCCACGATTTCCCCTCTGTAGAAATTTGGGGTATCTCTGTTATATGGAATGGTTTTGCAAAGAAAGACAGATATTCTTTACCAGTTTTGCAAGGACCAATCATATCAACCATATACTGTGTTGCAGCAGTATACTCCCAATACTCTGACCCGCTTACGCCATTGAGATTCTGGAGTACACTTCCAACTAAAAGATTTTCATAATTGCCGTGGCAGAAAGATGGAATATTATGGTCTACAACAATATTAGCCATTTCGGCAAAATCAAATGTGGGTAAATTACGCTCTGTTCCGATTATTAGAACTCTGTAACGTGATTGGGGAACGCCATAATCTTTTGCACAGACCAAATGAATTGCAACATTATATCCCATATTTTCCATTCTGTTTTTAATTTCTTGTGGAACGGTTACACCCGAAGGCATTTTTGAAGATAAGATGCCGCGCACATTCTCAAATACAAAAGCTTTAGGTCGTTTCCCTATCTGAATTTTTGACTTCAATATTCGTTCACATTCTTCAAATAATGTACCTCGACCATTGTCATCATGGATTCCTTTTCTATTTCCAGCATTTGAGAATGGTTGGCAAGGGAAGCCTGCCAAAAGAATATCGTAATCGGGAATTTCTTCAACATTAACCGAACGAATATCCCTTAAAAGGCATTTTGCGTGATTATTTTTGGCCAATAAAGAATTAGAATTATAGCAGGTTGCTGCATCTGTATCAAAATCATTTGCAAATACAATTTCAGTAGGTAATTCCGGATAAGATTTCCCCATAAAATCGAATCCTCCTATAAATCCCAAATCTAATCCTCCACAACCAGAGAACAATGACGCTATCTTTATTTTATTTTTCATCTTTAACGAGCCTATTATTTATAAGGTTCTACCAAATCTTCAAGTGTAACGTCTAAAATCTTGGCGATATTGATAAACTGTGCAACAGAGGGTTGCATCTTGTTTGTAGACCATCTTGACACAGTCATTTCCGTAACGCCTAATTGTGCAGCCAACCACCGATTGGTGATGTTTTTCTCTGCCATGACAACGCGTAGTCGATTTGGATAATTGTTCATGCTCATATTTAGCACATCATATTATACTTAATTTGTGCAAAGATAAACATTTATCTTTAATTATCTACTTGATTGTCAGAATTATCTCTGAACAAAAACATTTAATATAGTTTATGAGGTTTTTTATAGTTTAATTTATTACCTTTGCACATATTACTTCGTGTGTTCTTTGAGGTGTTGCAGAATAAAGAAGGAGTAAGAAACTCGCTCGTTTCCATCTCGTAACCCATTTACCCTTTATTCTTTCTTATTTTATTGATTATCTGAAAGATACAGATTTCTTGAATCTTTTGCGCGCGTAGTCTGTTGCAATAAGCATCTTTGCCTTTTCCTCGCTCTCACTCAGAGGTGCTCGTCCCAAGATTGTGGCATCGCCACTCTTAGCAAACTCCATCAGCTTGCCGATAAAGACTTCCTGCTCGGGTGTAGGAGGTATGTTATGCAGTATCTCATTTTTCTCGGGGCGGTCGATACCGATGTCTTTGGCAGTGCGAAAATCGCAAATCTCCGCATAAAAGTAATGGGGGGGTGAATGTAATCGACTGATTACTAATAAAAAGCAGAATATATAATCTGATAAGGTGAACGACTAAGAAACGAGCGAGTTTCTTTCCCTTTCTTTATTCTGCAAAGTCTCAAAGAACTCTCTGTTTGATGTTGCAAAGATAGCGATATAATTCATATAAGCAAAGTATTTACGTTGTTTTTTCAATGAAAATCAACCTTAGACATTTCTAATTCTATAAAATCGCCATTTTAAGGTATTGCATATATCTATGAACAATGGTAATTTTGCAAAATGATAATCAAAAGAATTCTTTTAATCTTCATCATTCTACTTCTGCTGTTTCCCACTGCTAATGCTACTATTTTGAATTTAGTTGTGGGTGATACTATATACCCTACTCGAAAACATGTTTCTTCATTACATAAAACGATAGAACTCGATGAAGTTCAAGTTATTGGACAGCGGAAATTGTTTTCCATAAGAAAAGACACCACGTTTATCAATACTGATTGCCTTCGAGTAAGGAAAGGTGCTAACTTGGAAGACTTAATCAGGAATATTCCGGGCATGGAATACGACAAGGCGAACAGGCAACTATCATTCAAAGGAAAGCCATTGAACGGCGTAAACATCAATGGCGAGACCTTTATGGGCAACGACATTATCGCAGCGTTGGAGAATATGCCAACCGATGCAGTGGAACTACTGAAACTGTATGACATGCTCAGCGCATTGGAGAAAATGACGGGAGTAGATGATGGTGCCGACAATTATGTGCTGGACATCAAGACCAAATCTACCTACAATGGCGACCTGACAGGAACACTAACGGCTGAACACGGCAATCGCGACAGACGCAGGGATGAGGTACAGGGCAATCTATTCAATGCCGATGGCGAAAAACACCTCGCTGACTTTGCGCTCTGACAATCTTAGTAATATGAACATTGGGGAAACAATTTCCAAAAACATATTGTCGGGCAATATCGTGAAGAAATTTGGTAAGAAAATTACGCTCAATGCAAGCCTCTCACTCAATGCCTTCCACAATGGAAGCGAGAATCATGACTATGATGAGCAATATCTTTCATCGGGAACAAAATATCGGGAATCAATGCTGCTTTCCTTGAGCAAGAATCACAGTAATGCCGCAAACATAAATCTGCAGTATAACATAGACAAAAAGACTTTGCTGAATATAAGTGCAAATGGAAACTTCGGACGGTCAGACAACCCTGACTGACAACACAACATACCCTATATGAGCGCAATACGGCTGCGGACACGCTGACCTCGGGAACGCTGCGAAATAACACAAAAAGCAATGGAAAGAATTACCATGTATCTGCCGACCTCACACGGCGGATTGGCAAGGCTGGGGCATCATTTACCGTGAAGGCGACACTTGGCGGTAACTCGAATGAAACTAATAATACCAGCCTTTCACTGACGAAATTCCACCACCTGCGCAACGCTGTGGGCGGAGATTCACTACTGTTGCGCAATCTTTGCCAACAACTGCCCACCCTGCGCAACGAAAGCAGAATATCATTGCAATATACCCATCCTTTTGGCAAACAGTTGAAATTGCAGACAGGGTACGGACTGCATCACGAAGAGGATAGAAACACAAGCAACACTTACGACTATACTATACCGAATAGACCATACATAGATAGCCTAAGTTATGAGAACACACTATCTATATGTGGGCAGGAACTCACCCTGAGAATGGATTATAAGGGTAAGCAATGGAAGATAAACAGTGGCATTGATGTAGAATGGCAACGCAGGAATATCTGCCGGCAACACAATTCGGAAACAGTGGACTATACAGTTAAGGCTACGGAATACAAGCCCAAGTTCGGCGCAAAGTGGAACAACGGAAAAATAGAAGTTGAACTGCGTTATAACGGAAACACACAACAGCCTTCCATACAGGCTTTGCTGACACTTGATGACAAGAGCAACCCGCTGTCCGTGAAGATAGGCAATCCGCAGTTGAAGCCAGCCTATCAACAACAACTGTCCATCAGATTAAATGAGAGAAAATATGGTATTACCTTTATGGGCAATTACCACAACTCGTTCAATGATTTTGCAGAGGAAGTAACGTATGACTCAAATACTGGCGCACGGACATACAGAACTGTCAATATCAACGGAAATTATTCTGTGGACGGGATGCTGCAATGGCAGAAACAAGTGAAGCGTCTGATGCTCTCTGGTACTATGAGAACTTCTTTTAAAAACCACGTCTATCTCTTTCACGAACAAACGTACGGTAATGCTTTGAAGAGCAAGACACATACAACGGGTAATGAGGTTAGCCTACGATTGAACTACCAGCCGAAATGGGGGAATATTGACCTACACGCCAGTTGGCAACTCTACCGTTCCAACAACTTACTGACAAACACCCATGTAAATACCATTGACTACGACTGTGGCATCAGCGGCACAGTAGAACTTCCCCACGACATTGAAATATGGGGCGATGCAAATTGTCATCTGCGCCGAGGAACCTATTCAACCACAGATGATGACCAGTGGCTATTGAACGTGGGAGCATCGTGGCGTTTTCTCAGGAAGAAACAAGCCACGCTCTCATTCAAATGGAACGACATTCTGAATAGGCGAAGGGACCTCAACCGTTCCGTTTCAGGTTACGGGTATCACGAGAGTTTCCGACCGCAGATACATAGTTATGCCCTCGTATCGCTGCGATACCGTTTTAGCCTTACCAAAAGTAAAACAGATAAAAATTCTCACAAACAGCAAAATCCTAATAAATAAGGATTGCAAAAACAAAAATAAAATCATAAGAAATAGGTATTGTGAAATCCAAACAAGGCTCCTACCTTTGCAACTCAAAACAATTAATTTATTATCGAAAATGAAAATAGTAAAGAATTTAACATTACCAGTATTGGTATTCCTTGTGATGGGACTTGCCTCATGTAGCAGTGATGATAATACAGTTCATTACAGCACAAACTCCCTTAAAAATACAGAATTGATGACTGTGTTGAAATCGAAAGGTTATCAGTTCGACAAAGACGGTAAGTTGGAACTCAACGATTTGGCCAACAATACCACATCGCTTGACCTTAGCGGTACAAACCTGAAGGATCTCAGCGGTCTTGATATTCTTCCAAACCTAAAAGATGTAAAACTCTCCAATAACGGGTATGGACCTGTTTTCGACTTCGCTCAGCTGCCAGCACAAATTACCGGTGTAGATTTGACGGGCAACGACATTTATGACTTTGAAGGACTGGTGAATGTAAAGACGGAAGAGAATGGTGATGAAACCGTAACACAGTTGCACAAAATCACAAAATTGTACTTGCCACAGACAGCAAAGTTCAACATCAAAGACCTTGTGCGTTTCTATCGAGAGAAGAAGGCAGAGATTGAGTCTGGAAGTATAGACGTGAAGATGGAAACAGCAAAAGGCGACTTGCAGAAATACAATACCATTCGCGAGATACCTGATGAGAATATAAGGGCTAATTTCAAAAAATATTTTTCCAGCATCTTTGATGAAGACGGTATTCATATTGACATCAGCAAGCGGTTAAGCAACAAAGATAGGTCGAATGCCTGTGTATTTAATAAGTGGTATGGAGTAGCCACTGCTGAAACACTGGAAGGGGTACAATATATTGTGAACAATCCTTATTGGGACGGCAAACTTCTTACTGTAAACCTGACAAACAAAGCGAAACTCCCATACCTGAGACCCTGTAGCGGTCTCATGACCTTGTCATTGACAGACGTGGATGCCTCTGAAGGCATCAATCTTGAGGATGCTACAAACATGACAGGTCTCCTATGGGTAAAGGTTAGCGGTATTAGCGAAATAGATTTAAGCCATAGTACCCTGTTTGGTCAGAGAGCGATTGAGCAGGAACAGGATGGTCCCGGTGGTTCCTCACTTGTTTTTGTAGAATGCCCGGATTTGAAAAAGATAGCTTTACCGGAAAAAAGCGGATTGCGATCTTATATGATAACATTTGCGAATATGAAGAGTTTAGAACAGGTAGATTTGTCCAAATTTAAGATGATATCCAATTTGGAACTTGGTGGTTTATCTGCGAATTGTCGTGTTACCTATCCGGAATTGACGGAATTTCATACCTACGATAAAAAAACCTCTTTTGCGTGTACGCAAGACGTGTTTGACAGACAGGAAACAAAAGACTTTATCAAGAAGTATCTCAAGGTCTTGACCAGTGGTGGTGGCTACATAGATGGAGTTGAATGGTCATCACTAATTAATAATTAACAAAACATAAACAACCATAACAAGGCGACATGCGATTCATAACAGTAAAATGTATCCTTTGCCTCTTGGCAGTGTTCTCATTGGGTTTATCTTCCTGTAACAGTGATGACAATTTGGAACAAAAAGCCCCCGCTCAGGAATACCTAAAAGAGGCAAAGGATATTTTGTCAGGAGATATTGTCCTTTCCACAAAAGCGACAATGAACACGGTCGATAAGACCCTCCTGCCCCAAGGATGTCCTACTAAATTTAATTTCAATTGGGAGAAGGACAGTCTTCGTCTGACGCTCGATGGCTTTACCGTAGGCAAGATGCCATTGATTGTGTATTTCTCATGCAAATGTAAGTTTATGCAACTCAACTCTTGGGAAAAAGACGAATATAAAGGGGATGGCTGGATAAAGTTTAAGGGTAAGGACGGTAGCGTTACGGGAAATCCTAAAGATGATTCCGGAGTACAGCAAGGAAGTGGCGCAGGTGTAGAAGGCTATCTGAATGTGAAAACAAACCAGATTACATTCATAGTTGATTACAACATGATGAACGTACGTTCCGAGTGTTTCTTGCAGACCATCGACAAGAACCGTATCAACAATTACGAAGCCGAGTTTGCCCAATACGAGAAGGACTTGGCAGCCTATAAGAAGGAACACGGATTGTAATACGTTACAAATATGACAATAAGGAAGTGAGGGGCTGTGAGTGCTTTCACTTCCTTTTTCAATAATAAAAAGAAACGATGCAGAAGAAAGGATTCTTATTCTTACTCCTTTGCCTGCTTTTGGCGATAAGCGCACAGGCACAGCGCAGGGTAAGGATAACCATACTTGAGAAAGATACGCAGCAACCTTTGGTAGGGGCTACTGTGCAATATGCCACGAGCAAAGAGATGTTGGATGTTAAGAATACCATTACCGACATTGAAGGCAAGGTGATATTAAGTATAGAAAAGGGAAAGGAACTATACTATAATGTCCATGCAACGGGCTTCGTCCCCGTAAAAGGAAGTGTGCCGCCACAGGAAAACAACATAAAGATTGTTATGCGCGAAGACGTGCTGCACCTGAACGATGTCGTTGTAACAGGTTCACGAACAGAGCGCCCCGTAAAACTTTCGCCCATTACCACACAGGTATTGGGCGGAAAGGCACTCGTTGATGCAGGGTACAGCGACCTACAACATGCCCTGCAACAAGAGACACCAGGACTCAACATTCAGAAAGTGGGTTTCGGCAACGAAATCTCGATGCAGGGACTCGACGCGCGCCACGTTCTCTTTCTGCAAGACGGTGAACGAATGACGGGCGATATGGCAGGCAACCTCGACTACGAACGCTTTAATCTGCACGCCATCGACCGTGTGGAGATTGTAAAGGGTGCCAGCAGTACTCTGTATGGCAGTCGTGCTTCGGGTGCGGTCATCAATCTTATTTCTAAAAAAGCGACCAAACCATTGGATATTCAGGCAGGTATGCGCTGGGCACAGATGAACGAGCGCAACTACAAGACACCGTCTCCAAAAGATTTTCTATATATGTTTGAGAAGAACAGCGACCGCCCTAACCTGCAAGCATGGCTTTCGGCAGGAGTGAAGCACAAGGCTTTCACCTCACAAACCGACGTATGGTATAGTGAGAGCGATGCCTTTTATCTGTATCAGGCGGAGAACGACAGCAAGACCTACACAAAGGAGGCTAACCCATTCCTCCCTCACGACATCACGCTAAACGGCACTGCCGTCCGTTCACCAATGGGTATTGAGGGAACGGAGCATATCTCGGCAGCGCAGAAGTTCTATTACGAGCCTAACAGAAACCTGTCGGTACAGGTGTATGGTTCGATGTTCTTCATGAACTCATACGACCTGATACAAGACATGACCTTCTCGCAGAGTCGCGACTTCATGGCAGGCGTTAAGGCGAAATATAATGTAAAAGACTGGTTTACCGTAAACCTTAGCATACACAACGATTTCTACGACCGTTTCAAACGGCACGAGCGTATCGATGAACGCAAGAAGGTGTACAAGAGTAAAATATTCGAGCCACGTCTCACACTGACAAGTACCTACTTTAGCGGACACAGCATCATACTTGGAGTGGAACATACTTCGGATGAACTCACCAGCGACCGATTTGTAAACCGTAAGATGACCACTCGGGCACTGCACGAGACGGAATACTTCCTGCAAGATGAATGGACGGCAAACAAGCATTGGATGCTGTCGACAGGCGTGCGCACTAACTTCTCGAAGGCGTTCGGATTTATGTATATGCCAAAGATTGCAGTTAAATATTCGCCTGATGAGCATTGGGCAATACGTGCCAACTACTCCATGGGCTATCGTGCGCCCAGCATCAAGGAACTGTTCTTCAACTGGGATCATCTCGGAATGTTCCAGATAAGGGGTAGCGAAGACCTGAAGCCAGAGAAGAACCATTATTTCTCTTTGGGAGCAGAATACACCCATAATGGTTTCTTCATGAATGTAAATGCTTACATTAATAAGTTCCGTAACAAGATAGAGGGCGTATGGCATATTTACGATATGCAGTACAATTTCGAATACACCAATCTCAGCAGTCAGCGTCTGTACGGAATCGAGGCTATCCTGAAGTGGCATTTCCTCGACCACTTTACCCTGAACGGAACTTACAGCTATGTAAACGTGAGCAAGCAGGATGGCATACAAGTGAATACCACGTCGCCACATGCTGCCACGGCAAGCATCGACTATGTATATAACAAGCCTAACTACCGCTTGAAAACCATCTTCAGTGCATCGCTCATGGGCGAGAAACTTTGATGTGCAAGATCGTGTGTGGGTGGAAGAACATCATAAGAGCTACGATGCCTATTTCCGCTGCACGCTGCCTACCTATGCACTCTGTAACTTGGCAGTGGTGCAGACATTCTACAACAAAGTGAAAGTTACGCTCGGAGTAGATAACATCTTCAACTATGTGCCCCACACCTTGGGGTCGGGCATCACTATGTTCAATGTTCCTGCCACCAGCGGTGCAAAGGGATATGTGCAAGTGGAGTTTCTTGTTGATGACATTGTAAAATCATTAAAAAGAAAGAAATGAGAAAATACATATTCATACTTTTCGCTTTAACGACAGCATTGTCCTCGTGCGTGAGTTACGATGCGGAGGAGTTTACGGGCAAAACGCTGCCAAGAGTTACGGGATACACCACTGGCATTACCAACGATTGGCTGTACATCAATTTGCGCACAGGAAAAATATTCAACCTTGACAAGCCCAATGGCGACATTAAAGAGGGCGAACAGCGGGAACGTACCGACTGGGACATTGCCTTTTGCGGCTACCGTATGCGAACGAATAGCGGAACATCGGGTAATGGAAAAGGCGGAGCCGCCGACTTAGGATACGGCAGTTACGACACTTGGAAAACGGTGGCGCAATTGCCAACCAATTTACAATGGGTGGTGGATGACCATTCGGTATATATCACCATGTCGCAAAACGACTGGAACAAGTATCTCATCGCCAATAAACTCGACTTTGAACAGAATCCTTGGTTCGATCCCAATCGCGGTCCTGCATCGACACAGACAGATGCTAACCCCATATTGGCAAAGCGATGACCTTCACAGGTCCGCCACCTGTATATGCACCCTCGTTCCATACATACGTGGTACGCACTGCCGACGGAGAGCGATATTTCAAATTACAGATCATCAGTTGGTACAAAGCCGATGTCGAAATAGGCGACACGGGCGGACAGATGAGCTATTATTGTGATGAACTCCGGTAGGTTTTAGGAAGTGTATTACCAATCAACGAAAAGTGCATTATGAAACTTCAAAAAGTGCATTATCAATCAGACAGGAGTTAATGAGCAATCCCGAGAAAGTCAATAGGCAACAGAAAAATAGCTAATGAACATCCTTCAAAAAGCTCACGACCAATTTTGAAAAAGCTAATTACCAATCTGAGAAAAGCTAATGAGCTTTTTGCACTATCTTCTTATCTGTTGGCAAATAACAGATTGACTAAAACGAAAGAAAAGAATGAAAAATAAACAAAAATACTATCCAAGGCAAACTCTTATAGCCTTTCTGTTAGTTCTCTTCGCCATGCCATTGGGACACGCACTGATGATACTCATGGAAAAATTCATGGGCGAGGGAGCCATGCACATCGCTGGTTTTATGATGGGCTTTGTAGGTTTAATCCTTGTCATTATCGGCGTGTTCGTAAAGGGAGATACTCGGCAGACATTGTGGGGTTTCATCGGTGGACTGCTTTTTTGGACAGGCTGGGTGGAGTTTCTTTTTCTCTATTATGCCCGTCGCTATGGTGTTCAGCCCGAGATTGAAAACGGAGAGATAGTAACCAAGCCCGAATACCTTATCATGCCCGCATCGTTCGGATTATGGATGATGGTGATGACGATGTATGTGTTCAGCACCCGCAACGGTTGCGACTTCATCACATGGATTCAGAAAGTCGTTTTCCGCACAAAGCGTAAGGTGATAGCCGCCCAGCCCATGACACGCCACACCAGCATCGTAACCTTTATGGAGCTCAATATGATGCTCTGGGGGCTTTACCTGTTGCTGATGTTCTGTTACGACAAGCGTTTCCTCGGCGACCACCATCCCGTTACGTTCCTCGTAGGAGTGGGATGCTCATAGGCTCGTTCTTTATATTGCGTCGCCAACTGCGTCTTGCCTCATGGGGTGCAAACATCCGCATGGCAATCGCAACGGTTGTCGTGTTCTGGGTACCTGTGGAAGTGCTTGGTCGCCTTGACTTTTTCAAGGAGATTTGGATTGAGCCGGAGAAGTATACTACCCAGATGATTTGCATCCTCGTGGCATTCGTGGCATTGCTCGTCTATATCATGTTTGCAGCTCACAAGAAGAAAAGCCATGAGTAACAAGAAACTATATTGGTGGAAATCCATCGTGTCGATGGGCGTGATATTGGGAAGCATGCCCATGGTTCACTTGGTGGCACGAGTATTGAAGGACAACTACGACGGCACGCAACTGTTGGGTGCTGGCATGGCTGTGGGATTCGTGGGCTTGGTGATGGTGGTGGTCGGTGTTTTCGTCAAGGGACAGACTCGCCAAACCTTGCTCGGACTTATCGGTGGCATGTTCTACTGGACGGGTTGGGTGGATTTCCCTCTTCATGTATTATGCCCATCGTTGGGGCACACATGCTGAGATTGACCCAGTGACAGGAGAAGTGTTGAGCCGCCCTGAATATCTTCTGCTCCCTGCCACCTTTGGCTTGTGGGCAATGGTGATGTTGCTCTACATCTTCTGTTCCCGAAATGCCTGCAACTTCCTCAACTGGTGGCAGACGCTCTTCTTGGGGAAGAACAAGCGACTCATCGCCGCTCGCCCGATGACACGCCACACCAGCATTGTTACCTTCATGGAAATCAACACAATGCTCTGGACTTGCTATCTCCTGCTGATGAACCTCTACGATCCTCAATTGTTTGGTCGTGAGAGTCCAGTCACCTTCGGTGTAGCCTTCGGTGCCTTGCTTTCCGCCCCATACGTATTTCGCAAGCAACTCCACTTGCAATCGTGGGGAGCAAACATCAGAATGGGTACGGCAACGGTCATCGTGTTCTGGATAGCGGTAGAGGCATTTAATCGCACGGGCATCATCGGGAAGCTCATTGCACATCCGAGCGAATATCCTTGGCATTGGGTGGTAATGGTGATAGAACTTTGTTTCTTGGCAGGAAAGATTGTCAAGGATGCAAGGGCGAAGAAAGAAAAGAAATAAGATAGATAATCAGATAAGGAAATCAATGAAGAAAGGAACTTGGAGAAAACAACATAAATGGCTTGGTATCGGCTTGAGCTTCTTCATGCTGATGTTCTGCGTGTCAGGCATCCTGCTCAATCATCGTTCACTCATCAAGGAGGTGAACGTGAGCAGGAAGTACCTGCCAAGTCGTTATGAGTTTCGGAATTGGAATGGTGGATTGCTACGAGGCACGCTTGACATTGGCAAGGATTTAATGGTAGATTCCATGAGGAATGTGGATTCTTGTCGCCAACTGTTGCTTTATGGCAATGGTGGCATCTGGCTTACCGACTCCAAGGATTTCAATGAGGGGTTGCCAGAAGGTGCAGACTATCGTCAAATCAAAAATGGCATAAGGCTTGATAATGGAAGGATATTTGCTGTCTCACCTTTCGGGCTTTATCGCTATGGAGTGCATAACAAATGGCATGAGGTGAATATGTCACTGGAGGATGAGGAGAAATTTACGGACATCGCTTCGCATGGCGACACCCTTGTAGTGCTCAGTCGTTCCTTTGTCTATACCTCGCTTCCTCCTTATACACAGATACAATCCTCAAACCCATGGAGGGACAATTGGAGAAGTTGAGGCTATTATTTCTCAAACTAACCATAAGTCATGGAATAATGTTCCAGAGAGCTACAGGCAATCACAGGCATCCTATGCTTATTATAGCCTTACTAAAGCCATTCCAAAGTTGTCCAAGCCCCAAATTGATAATTATATTTATAGATTAAATGATGCGTTTATAGGGACTGCGACTTTCAGTTTTGAAAATAATATGGTGAATTTTATATTTAATTTGCAAGAAGTTATTGTACCTGCATCAAAATAATCTTGTAAGTGTATGGAACAAAATAAAATATTGTTTATTATAGGTATAATGACTATGTTCTCTTGCCATTCTATTCATAAAACAATGGAATCTGGCAATGGGCAACTTAGCAATTCAGAAATTATCCAATTATTAACTGATGACAGTGTAAAGTATTGGATAGGTGTTAATTTTGGTTCTTCTTTTAAATTTGCCAGAGAAGGCTTAAGATTCAATTCTTATAATAAGAAAGGAGATGAAGAATTTACTTCCCAACAGGACATTTTATTCCCTAAAGTGTTTGATGTTGATGGCATGCGAGTTTTTATTTATTGGAAACTTCCACATCCTGTGGAAAAGCTCTATCCATATGTTGATTACAAAATACGGAAAATTTCAAAAGATACGTTAGTTATAGGGGATTATACAGACTTTGTGTTTGTTAATGGTCATGGTAATGCCCCAAATCGGGAATTGTCAAAATAAAAAAATAATAAATGTGGGGTAATACTCCAAATCGGGAGTTATTGAAATAATTATCTGATTATCAATGTACTTTCCAAAAGATAAAGTATTAGGGCAGAGTGGAAAAATCGTTGAAACTGGTCCTATGTAATCGTTCAAAGTGACCCTTTTGTATCATCCAAAGAGGGATTGGACATTCGCGGTACGATACGAGTATGGGTGTTATGATTTATCAGCATTCATTCTTCTCTACTCCCAAAGGATTTTGTCAGTTGTACTGCTTGCTGTTGTAGTCTGAAGAGAATTTGGGAATAGGTTTCGAGTTTGCCGAGCAGTTGTTGAGCAGTGGCGACAGAATGATAAGTATTGAGGGCTTTCACGGCTTCGTTGTATAGCACGCCTATCTTATTCGTCATGACGACGATTTCTGATAGTTTCTCCAAGTAAGGTTCTTTGGCAGGGTCTTGGGTGATGACCTTAAAGGCTTCACCTAAAAGTCTTGCTCGGACAAAATCACTTTTCGTTTTTGCTCCCGACTTGCGATAGAGTCTGATAAGCTTCTGCTGATCTTCAGAATTAGGTATCCTGATGTGCCATCTGTCCCATCGTGGGCAGGTGGCACATCTGCCGTCTGGCTTCTTTTGTTTTTGCTTCTTCATTGCTTTCTAATCACGACTTTGGAGTGATTTAATCCCCCTTTCGGGGCAAGGGTCTTTGTGGTACAAACGGCAGTTTGTGGTACAAAGACACACCTTGCTGATGTAGAAAATGGGATTATAAGCCCCTGCTGTGTTACTGCATTCATTGAATACAGTAACTCGGCGTAGGCTTGCATTCGAGGAATGCAGTAATTCAGAGTTTCCTCCATCTTTCCACATCTTCCTTGTATTGGTCGAGGTGTTCCCGCAGTACCTGTTCGACATATCCCGAAACGCTCGCTCCATGCTCACCGATTCTCCGCACCACGAAGTCTAACTTTCGTTGGGTTTCCTCTGATACATACACGGCTTTGCGGTGGCTGTTGCGAAAGGGCTGGAGATATTTCCCCTGAAACTCGGATAATTGCTTTCTGTCCTTTGTTTTTCCCATTCTTTGATGAAATTCTTCGGTAGAAGTAGCCCTTTCTGTTGGCGACAACGCTGTTTCTTGATAGGACGGTTGAGAAAAATCCTCGTTACTCTCCTTGTCATTTTGTTCCTCAACTTTATCAACAGGCTCAAACCTTCTCTTTTCCTCTTCATAATCGGAGGGCTGGTCAAAATCGGGTAACTCTTCGGGCTTGCGGAGCTTAACGCCATAATTTCCCATATCTCTAATGGCTTGTTCCAAGCGTTGTTTCCTTTTTTCATCTATTCTTGCCATAATTTCTTGGGTATCGGGTTATAGTGTTTTTCAAGCATGGCTTGTATGTCGCTCTGCTTGTAGAGTATCTTCCCTCCGATTTTGTAGAAAGGAAGCGTTCCTGAGTTTCTGTACTCTTGGAGCGTGCGTGTGCTGAGCCGTAATTGCCTGCACACTTCCTCGCTCGAAAGGTAAACCTCGCCATCTAACATCGGACGAGCTGTGGCACAATACCGCTCCAACTTCTTCAAAGTGCCTTCCATCAGTTGTGCAAACATCTGCATCTGAGGGTCTTCCCGCGTAATGATTTCATTCTCTGCCATAATTCATTCATTCTTTGATTTCAATCCTTGACTGCATTCAGCATTTCACAGATGTCGGTCTGTTTGTAATAACACTTGTGTCCAATCATGGAGAAAGGGATTTTGCCCGTATCTCGGTATGATTGTAGGGTACGCTTGCTGATGCCTAAACGCTTGCACACGGCTTCGTTGTCGAGCCATTGCTCGGTCTCAGGAGGATTACCGATGAGTTTCTCCACACGATGGATAAAGTCTGCAAATTCGGAGCGATGTTGCCCCCACGCTTTGCGGTCGATGATAATGAGTTTCATTGCCTTAATTTTGTTTTGATTACTTTATTGTTACTCAGCAAACAAACTGTTATGCAGTCCATTGCCGTACTTCTCGGGTGCAAAAGTAAACCCTCGGAAGCACCGCTGCAAGAAATGAGGATAAGCAGGGAAATAGAGAGAAAGCAATAGAAAAACAAAGGAAATCCGTCTGTGTTATTGCGGTAATGAGATGAGGTGCCGGTTCGTTCCTTTTATTATTTTGTTGTTTTATCGATAATTCGATAGTTCGACAAATCGAGATATCGAAGTGTCGATAGATAGTTTTATCGATAGATTATTTTGACGATATATAGTTTTGACAACAGATAGTCATGACAACAAATTGTACAAACAATAGATAGTCCGTATTATCGTCAGTCCTATCTGTTGTTAGTTGTTACGCCTTGCGTCCAAAGAGCCTGAGTATGCCGTATTCTTGTCGTGCCTATCTCTCTACGGCAGCCCAGCCTTGCAAGGTTGGGAGAGATGAATACGACCGCATGGATATAGAAAATGGCAATACCACCTTGAAACAGAAAAATCCTGCGGTGGAGATTCTTCTCTCCATCCGCAGGACTCGACCTTTCAGGGCAGACAGGCTGCCGTTGTACCTTTGCACGATAAGAAACGGCATCAGGAACTTTGCGTGCGCCTTTGCCTACAACGCCTTCGGGCTTGCTTCCTCCGTCTGTTTGACCGTTGGCAGATTGTTGCTCTCGATGAGCAGCACTATCGTGCCTGTGAGTTCGGTGTAAAGACGGCCGTATTGCTCGTCAGAAGCCAATGTGTCCGTCAAACCGAACTTGTCGAATGTGGCTTGAATAGCCTTGTTCGACAACAGTATAGGTACGAGTTTCTCTGGGAGCGGTGCAGGAAGTTCCCTTTCAAACTCGTTTTCCAACACGGATATAAGCGTATCGTACTTGGAAAAGTGCAAGCCTTGATACAATGCCTCGCTTGCCATGCTCTCCGCTTCAATGTGTGTAAAGCCTTGTGCTACAGCATCGCAGTAAACTGTGAGAGCCATATCTGCCCGTGCAGTGATAAACTCCGTATCTTGCAACTTTTCGGGGTGATGCTCACTCATGTAACTTCTTAACTTCAATCGAAAGTAGGAAAGTTCCTGTTTGTTCTTCTGTTTCATTGTTTTTCTTGTTAAAAAGTTGGACTTCTTTTTTTTGAATCATTCATTACGGCTGTTACATCCCAATTATGGGACTTGACTTTTTCGGTGTTCTTGACGGACACAGCCGTAAGGCTTTACGCAGTACCCTTGTATGCTCACTACCCATCAGGGGTTGCATTTCCTTGGCAATCTTGCTCTTGGTCACCCGTGCATAAATCTCGGTCGTGGAGATAAAGCGATGCCCCAGCATCTTGCTCACCGTCTCTATCGGAAGTCCGTTCTCCAGACAGATGGTCGTGGCAAAGGTGTGCCGTGCGGTGTGCGAGGTCGCTTGAGTATGCGGTGGCAGTCCTGCCTTAATACATATCTCCTGAATAGTTCTATTGAAATTACTGTTGCTGGGAAACTCTCGAAAGAAAAGCCCCTCCCTTCGTCCGTGGCTCACAATGGCGAGTATTTTCTCGGCAACGGGCAGCAACGGGACAATACTTCTGTTCTGTGTCTTTGTTCGACAGAGCGATATGTACCTACGCCCATCCCCGAATGTATAAACATCGTCCATTCGGAGTTTCTTTAAGTCTGAGAATGCCAGCCCCGTGAAACATCCCAAGAGGAAAATAAGTCTGCAATGGTTATCTGTCGAGCGGTGCGGACGGTAAGCCAAGAGTTTTTTTGCAGGTCGTCCGCCGTAAGTGCATTGCGCTCGTAGGTAGGCGTTTCTATGTCTATGAGTTCAAAAGGGTCTTCACGAACGTATCGCTCCTGCAATGCCTTGCGAATGACCTGATGCAAGTGGCGTAGGCGGTTGCCGACACTGCTTTCCTTGTTTCCCAAGTCCCGAAGCATAAAAAGGCGATAGTCCTCAAGCAAAGTCTTGTCCACCTCTGTGGGCATACAGTCTGCCCTGTCCCTTACTTGCAGGAAATGAACAAAACTCTTGTAGCTGTCCTTAAAAGCCCTGACAGTTGCCTTGCTTAATGTTCTGCCCTGCAATTCCTCCTTGTATTCACAAACGGATTGATATAGCTCCGTAAGTGTTGGCATGGGGCGACTTTGCTGCATATAACGCTCCTTGAGGTATTCCGCCGTGATATAGTTTTCTTCCCTTAATGTACGTTCATAGAGTGAATGCAAGCACTCTTCTATTGAGTTCAGTTGCAGATTGATGCCGCTTGAATTACCTGTTGTCGCCTTGATGCACCCTTTTCGGGCAAGCCACTCGTCGGGGGAAGTTTGCAACTGCGTGGAAAACGATGAGGACGTTCCATTACAGGTGATACGGCAACGGATTACGCATAGTCCGTCTTCATTGGTCTTGCTTCTATCTATGTAGAATAGTATGGCAAATGTACTTTTCATTGTTCTGCGGTTTTAGTTGGTCAGTTGATAATGTGCGAGTTGTGGAAGTATTTTCTCTATGTCCAGAAAGACACGCTCGGGAGATGTCTCCGCATACACTTGCGTGGTTTTGATTTGACTGTGTCCGAGCATTTTGGAAACGCTCTCAATGGACACGCCCTCCGACAGTGTCATCTGAGATGCGAAGGTATGCCGTGCCATGTGATAGGTCAGCGTTTTCTGAATACCGCAAAGCCATGCTATCTTTTTGAGGTGTATGTTTACCGTGTCGCATCCGGGGTATGGGCAGCAGATACCCCTTGGGCGGTTCGTGTCGGAAAGCCCTCGTGTGAATGCCCCGATAACGCTCGATAATGGCAGCGGCTTCGGGAAGTAGGGGGATGTGGCACACGTTGCCCGTCTTTATTCTCGGCTTGCGTATCCAAGTCATTCCCGCTTCGTGAAAGACGTGCTGCTCCGTCAAGTGATACACGTCGGTATAGGAAAGTCCCGTCAGGCAGGAGAAAAGGAACATGTCCCTCGACACTTTTTCATAGCCTTGCAGTTCGTCTTCTCCCAAGGCTGCGATACGGCTTACCTCCTCCCTCGTGATGTAACGTGGAGTGCCCACTTCCCAACGAATGGAATGGTTGATGAAGGGATAGGTGTCAATGATATGCCGTTTATGCAGGTCTTTGAGCAAGGAAGCCAGCATGGAGAGATAACCAGCCGAGGTATTGAGCTTGAAGCCCTTTTCTTTGGCGAAGTAGTCCTCCAAGTCTTTGATGAGGGCTGTGTCCACTTTCTGTACGGGAATATCCTCCACATGGTAGCGGTACCTGACGAAGTTTGCCAGATGCTTGCGGAAGAGCAACAGGCATTTTAGTCTGCGTTCGCTGCGGTCTATGCCCACACGCTCACGGAAGCGGTTGATATACTCGCCCGTATGATAAAGCAGTCCTTGCGACTCGCTGTTCAACCCGAACACCAATTCCCTTACTCGCTCTGCCGTGACGCGAGCATCGGATTTTCCCGAAAGAGACTCATAAACCTTGTGAATACTCACCTGAAGGCGGTCAAGTTCCTTGTTTACCGATACGGCTTCGGCACTCTTGCCCAGCAGTCGGTTCTTGCGACTGTCCCACAAACGAGGAGTACACGAGCATTTGCAACTAAATTGTACCATAGAGCTTCCTGCGCTGATGCGTCCCATGATGGGACTTTTTCCGTTTTTGTCCTGCGTACCTCTCTTGAGGTAGAAAAGCAGCTTGAATTTTTCTTTTTCCATTGTTTTTTACTTGCAAAATTACACTTCTTTGAGGAACTTTGAGTGGTGCAAAACATTGATAATGAAAGAGAAAACGCCGTTTTAGTTACCACTTTCAGCCGTCCTTTTCCTTTCATCGTTTTTCGAACGATTTGGTAACTGAACTCCCTCCTTTTCGCTCCCTTTTCTGCCTGTTTTCTATGATGCAACCCTAAGAAGAAACAAGCAATATCCGCTGTATTTCAGTCAGATATGACTTTTATGCCATTTTCTGCTTTCTACTCCCATACTTCCGCATAAAACGCAGCCAGCTCCGGCACCTTGATGAACGTCCTAAAACGTTCCTTCTGAATGATGTCGTTTGTGATGGAGAACTCGTAGTCAGTTGATTTCTTGGCAAAGACCGCTGCCCATGCGTCAAAGCTGTTGATACCCTGCCTCTCCAAAGCTTGCGGACGCAGATACTTGAACAGAAGATACAACTCCGTTAAGCTATTGGAAATAGTCGTTCCCGAAAGGAAAGTGGCTCCCAAGTCCTTTCCGGACCGTTCTTGTATGGTACGAATAGCAAAGAGCATGTTTAAGGCACGCTGTGAGCCATCGGGATTGCCCAAGCCCGACACACGGTCATGGCGAGTGTTGAACATTAGGTTCTTGAATTGGTGGCTCTCATCCACGAACAAATGGTCAATACCCATCATCTTGAAATCTACGGAATCATCCTTGCGCTCAGCGATGCTATCCTGTATGTTCTGTAACTTGGCTTCAAGTGTCTGCTTGCGCTTCTCCAAGCCTTTGAGCATACCACGGGAGATGTCTCTTCCTTGTTGCCGCAACACTTCGAGATTTCTTCCACGGAGTCCAGTTCCTTTTGCAAAATAGCCTCCTGTATCTCCAAGGCCTGCGGTATCATGCCGAACTGTTCATGCGTCAAGATAATACAGTCCCAGTCGTTGTTCTTGATGTCGTTGAAGATACGTTGGCGGTTCTGCTTGTTGAAATCATTCTTGCCTGGATAGAGTACCTTAGCATTGGGATAAGCTTTCCTAAAGGTATCGGCAATATCGAAGACGTTTGCTTTCAGCCCGATAATCATCGGTTTGTTTGCCAGTCCCAAGCGTTTCATCTCGTAAGCAGCCGTACACATGATGAGTGTCTTTCCCGCTCCCACCTCGTGGTCGCAGATGCCGCCACCGTTGGTTTTGAGCATCCACACGGCATCCTTCTGGCTTTTGTAGAGGTCGGCAATGCCCAATCGTCTGAGGTCAAGGTCGGGAAACGTCTGGTGCGTGCCGTCAAAGTTGGGTCGCACAAAACAATTGAAAAGACGATTATAACGGTCAGAGAGTTGTTGCTTGAACGTGTCAGGTGTGCGTCCGAGCCAATCAACAAAGCCCTGCCTGATTTCCTCAATCTTGGCATTTGCCATCTGGATGGCATGTCCGTCCCTTACTTTGATAGTTTTGGTCTCTCCCGTAACCTTGTCCGTCACCTCCTTGCTCTTGTTGATGTCGGGAATGGTATTGTGTAGGGCATGCTTTAAGAGATTGATACCGTCATAGCGGCGGAACTCGCCCTGTACGGCATACTTGTGCCAGATATTAGCATTCTTTCGGTCGCAGACAATGGAATACTCGTCCATATTGGAATGGTAGGACACGCTAATGTCCGTCCCGAAGAACTCCGAAGCGAACCTGCCATAGACTTTGGCAGGTATCCAGCGTTCACCGAGATTAAAGTCAAGGTCTGCAAATGGAATGGGTGTTGGCGTGGCTGCACGCAAGGCAGCAAGGCTCTGTTTTGCCTCTTCGTGGTTGGGATGATTCAAGAGCCACGACTCGATACGCTCAGCCTTCTCTATTACATTGCCCGAAATGAACTTGTCCGCTACCTCGTAGGCATTCTCTTCGGGATTGAAATAGATACGACCTTCCAAGGAAGAAATAATGTCGTTCTCTTCCATATCAGGTAAAAGCGAACTCATGTAGTCAAGTTCCACCGTGCCGTACTTGTTGAGCGATGCACCCAGTGCCTCCATCGGGTCTGCGGCAACGGACAGTTCGGTGGTGGAAAATGCCGTAGGATGGTCAAAGATATCCGCCTTGACGTACCTGCCGTTCTCAGAGCGTTCCAAGAACAGCATTTCCACGCCTGTAGCATCCATCTTGATGATGTCGGTGTTCGCCTTTTGGTTAAAAGTAGCCCCAACAGGATACATAATCATCATACAGGTGGTTGAGCCTGCTGCGGTCTTCCCTGTCTTCTGCATGGTTCTCTGCCTCGTAGTCATAGAGACGGTGATAGCACTCCCGTATCTCGATATAGGCTTTGAGACGTGAAAAGCTGCGCATACGGCAAGTCCATCGGGTTAAAGGTTGGATGTCGCTTTAAGTCAGAAAGAAAGCCTATCTGTCCCTTCTGCACGACGATGGAGCCGTCTCTCAGGTGAGAGTCCGGCGAAGAGAGAAAAAGGGCGTGGGGAAGCGTCAAACTCCTTTCTGACTTCCGCTATAGGTTTTGGCTTGCGCTCCTCGGCTTCGTTCATGAAGTCGAAAAAGTGACGGCTCACGTGAAGAGGAAGAAGCCTTTTTTTCCTACTACTACGGGTACGGCGTTGAGGAATGATTGCTGCCTTTTGTACCTTGCTGTCCGATGATTTCTGGGGAGCAGTTTGAGTTATAGGATGGCGCACCTGTGAAGTTCCTGAATTATCCTTGATTTCATGGTTCACACGGGTAACTTCTCTTGTCCAAAGGCTGTATTCCTCCGGGGCAAACAGTGACAGCTGCTCCGGTTGTCCGATGTCTTCCATGTTATTGTCCACCACTGGATGATGATCGTCGTCAAAGAATATTGTCTGCCCGTTCATTTCTCTCGGAGCTTCAATATCCGTACGGATTTCCCGTTGTTCCTGCTCGTATTGACGATGAAGCGTCAGGGCGGGTACGCCTTCGGGCGCAGGTTCAACGTTTATGGACGATTGCTCTGACACAGATTGCTGTGGTGCAGACTCCGATGATGGTGGTTGCAATGGAGTGGTCTCTCTGTTGGAAACGGTATTTTTCTTTTTGCCTGTGCCTTGGTAATGGTAAAATCGTCCGGTTCTATGACTTGCCCGACATTAATTCCTGTTTCAGTTTCTAATTCCTCGTTGGATGTTTCGATTTCAGAAATACCGTTCACAATCTCCTTAACAGTGTCTTCTGCCTTTGTTACCACTTCTTCCTTGATTTCCTCTGCCACCACTTTTTCTTTTGTATATTGTCCCCTGACGATTTCTTCCAGTTCGGCTATCTCGTGCAATTTCTTAGGAGAGAAGTACAGGTCACGTTCAATGCCCAGTCCTCTTACTTTTACGCCTTCCATCTCATCGAGGGACATATTGCCAAGCTCCCAGCCATAACCCATCGTGACAGCACCGAAACCAATGCGGCTCTTAGGGTCATATTCCAAAAGGTAGGCTGTGTATGCTCCCATCGGGAAGAAATAGCGTGCATAGGCAACCTTATCGCCTATGAGTTCCTTTTCTGTCGAATAGAGTTTAGGTAACTGTTTCCTGATACTGTCGGGCATGAGGTTATAGGCATCGTTTATACCCTTGTCTTCAGTCTTTGTCTTCTCTGTTTCTTCTTCCCGACTTATGGTAATACCCAACTTGCGAAGCTGTTTCTCCGCTTCTGCCTCTCGCTCTGCCTCTGTCATTGGTATACCTGTTTCATATAGTTTACGGTCGATACGTTGTCCCATTTCAAGAGAGAGTTGTGTTCGGAGACTTTCTGCCATTTCCTCAACCCTCCCGTGAACCGATACTCCCATGCAGGTCTTCCATAAGGGTCTGTACCCATTATGCGCTCTGTGGCAATGGTGCGATGAGATATGTCTTTCCAATCTCCTACAAAAAGTGAGTTATGCTTGAAGACGACAGTAGAGCCTTCTTCCTTGGGAACGGAAACGGTTTCTACGAACTGCTGTTCAATTCCTTCGCCAATTTCTTTACCCGTCTGCTTCTGCAGGACGATGAGGTCACTGCCTACGTCCGTACCTGCATTGTCTGAAAAACAGACTTGATGGTAGTCGGAGAGCGGAGATAAGGCGGCTGTTCTGCATGAGGTAACGGCGTATGGCTTCATTGCGGGGACTGTCCAAAACACCCTGTGAGGTGATGAATGCCAGTAAGCCACCTTCCTTGATGCAGTATAGACCTTTCACGAAGAAGTAATTGTGAATGGCACGTGTGGACTCACGCTTTAGTGTATCCTTACCTCTACTGTACTCTCGGTCATAGACCATGAAGTCCCCGAAAGGAATGTTGCTTGTAACAAGGTCGTATTTGTCCTTGCCTTCCAGTTCTCCAATAGCTTCAAAAAGGCTCGTTTCTAACGAAAAATGTTGCCTTTGCCATAAGGGTGCAGGGCTTGGCTGATACGGGCAGTGAGCAGGTCCTTTTTCCATTGCATCTACAACACCCGCTTGCTTTGCAAAGGTCTCGGCAAAGGCACCCATACCCATAGAAGGGTCTAAACATCGTCTTATCTGCAGGTTTGTGGAGGCAAGTGCGTCCGATATAGCAGACACGATACGGGTATCGGTATAGAAGGAGGTTAGCACGCTTGCCTTGATGCTCTCCCAGTACCGTTTGGCGGTATTGGCATCTACGGATTCACGATAAATCATCTGTTTGAGCTGCTGTGTCGGTTCAAAGAGATTCTGCTCTGACTTGCTCCAATAGCGTATGTCATCGGGGTTATCCGTACGGTTGAGTACACATTTCAAGCCACCGAAGCCCTGATAGATGCGCAATATGCCTTTCTCAGCTTCGGTGGCTTCACGGCGTTCTTTTTTCCAAACGCAAAGACGACACGGATAGCCTCCGTGTTGGCTTGCAGGACTTCTTTCTTATTGTATGCCATAGTGTTTTCTTTTAATAAGTGGAGGTAAAAAGGTCGGGAGGCAATACTTGTATCTCCCAACCTATATCTGTTCCTCGTTGTTTCTGTCGGGATTATCTCCCTCTTTGTTTTCCTTTCTTGTTCTCAAACTCAAAGGAAGTGATGTAATCTTCGCCCAGAACAAGTCGGACATTGAATTTCTTTCCTGCCTTGCTGGTCAGTCCTTTAAGGATAGGCGTACGACCGGAGCTTATCAAGTCACGGATATGATCTTCAGAGAGATGTATGCCGCAAACATCACGAAACACATGAAAACCACAGGTTTCATGCCTGCACTTGGCTACCTTGGCATATATGCCGACACTCTGCTGTCCGCATTTTTGGGCAGCGGTAGACAGGATAGGACTTCTGCTCTGAAGAAAGTGAGAGGAGTTCCTCGCAAATAGTCCCCACGTATGAGTTGATGCCTTGTGAGAACTTATCAGATGGCATCTTTCCTGCTTCAATAGCGGCAAGGGCAAGTTCCCATGCACCTGTCATCTCCGCATTGGCAATCTTCTTATCTTTGACAATCTCATAGACTGCCAGTACCTTTTCGGTAGGTATGATGGCTTTCTTGTCCCTTCGGATATAATCACGAAGAATAAGCGTCTCAATGATGTTGGCACGGGTGGCAGGTGTCCTCGATACCACACGCTGCCATTGCTTTCTTGCTTTCTGCATCTTCAACCTCTTTTTCCGGCGTTCTCCATAGCAGAAAGTAGTGTTGCTTCTGTGTAGAGGGGTTTAGGTTTGGTCTTATGCTCGGTGATTTCAGCAGAAACAAGTGACAAAAACCTCTCCCTCCGTCAAATCAGGCAATGAAGGTAAAAACTAGTTCATCGTCGTTTTCCGTTTCCTTTTTCTCTGCATCAGTAACCAGCTCTTTCTGCACGGCTTTCCATCCCAAGGAAATCTGCCTACACGCCTTCCAAGTAAAGGTATTGGTGCAGTCAGTGAATCGCACCAGCATACGCTCTTCCTCTGAATTGGGGGAAAAGGCTTCGACAAAGCGATTGACCACCATCTGGTAGACGGTCGCTTCATCTGCCGACAATCCTGATGGCGTTTCACCAGTCGGGATGATGGCGTGGTGGTCAGTAATCTTTGCGTTGTCCACAGAATGGCGGTTAAGTGGATTTGATAGTGGTATGCCTGTCTTACGCAGCAGGGTGGGTATTTCCTCGAAGACATCCTCGCTGATATATCGGCTGCCTGTACGGGGATAGTTCATAGAATAATGACAATGAAAGAAGAAAGGGCAAACACGAACGGAAACACTTGAACAATAACAACTTATGCACTTTTCTGCATTTTGTGATATGGCAAGATTGAGCGAAAAACGGCAATAGTTCCGTTACCAACTCGTAACCCATAGGGCACAAAGCAAAAAGGGGTTACGAATTGAATATAAACAACTGTGGCATAGGTTTTTATTCCTCATCTTTCATTTTTCTGCATAGCTCAAGAACTCTTGTTCGTATGTACCTTTGCAAGCTAAGGAAATTAGAAAAAAACGACAGAAAAATGAAAGAAAACAAACTGAAAGTCTCGTTTTTCACACAGGCTAAACGAGCGGACAAAAAAGGCATGGTGCCGCTTATCGGACGGATAGAACTGGGCAGGAAGCATTCCGCCTTTTCCGCCAAAAAGAAAGTCCCATTATCTCTTTGGGATAGCAGAAAGCAACGTCTTCTCGGCAAGAGTGCCATCGCAAATTCTATCAACCGGTATTTGAATGAATGCACTGCACTCATTCATGCACGCTATCGGGAACTTTGCGAAAGTGGAGAGTCATTCACGGCTACGGATGTGCGCAATGCCTATCAGGGACAGCTTTGTCAAAGCGCAATGCTTTAGAGTGCTATGCTGAGTACCTCACACAGATTCATGAAAGAGTGGGCATAGACCGGGCAATGAAAACACTGGAGCTGCGTACCTATCAGCAAACTCTTCTTCGGGAGTATGTGCGTAGGAAATACAAGTTAAGTGATATTCCGCTCATGGAGCTGGATATTTCCTTTATAGAAGGCTATGAATACTTTCTGACAATAGACCGAAAACTGAAACGTGGCAGTATATGCAGTGCCTTGGCTGCATTGAAGGCGGTTGTGAACAAGGCTGTCAAAAATGGCATGATAGACCTGTATCCGTTCATTGGTTACAGTTACGAAAAGACGAAAGGAACGCCGAGAAACATCACGCAGGACGACCTGCAAAAGATTATCGACCTGCCCATCAAATGGGAGAAATATCGTGTCGTCCGTGATTTGTTCGTGTTCTCCTGCTTCAGCGGTCTTGCCATTTCAGATATACGCAATCTCAAAGAGGAAAACATCATCATTGAAGAAGGAAAGCTATGTATTAAAAGTAAGCGTGTCAAGACGAAGACTCCTTTTCGTGTAGTAGTTCTCTCCCCAGCCAAGACCATTATGGAAAGATATAGGGGCAGACGTGCGGGATATGTGTTTGACGTTCCCCCAAGAGACGTGGTTTACAATGCGATGCACCACATACAGAGAAGTATCGGTATGGAAACCCCTCTGACCTTTCACATGGCTCGCCATACTTTTGCTTCGGTCATTACCCTGTCGGCAGGTGTTCCGATAGAAACCGTAAGCGGTATGTTGGGACATACCAATTTGAGAACGACACAAGTGTATGCTGCGGTCAATTCAGAAAGAATAAGGCAGGATATGCAGAAGATTCAACAGCGGATAGAACACACTTTCACCTTAAAATTATAGCTTATGGCACACAGTACATTCAAGACATTGTTCTACATTAACCGTTCCAAACAGAAGAAGAACGGCAGATGCCCGATAATGGGGCGAATCACCATAAACGGGCAACAAGTACAATACAGTATGGGATTGGATGTCAATCCAAACAATTGGGACGCAAGCATGGCAGATGCAAAGGCGACACTGATGAGATGAAGAACATCAACCGCATACTGACAGAAAAGGAAGGACAGATACAAACCAAATACAATGAGCTGGTTTGGCAAAAGGGGTATGTAAGTGCAGAACTGCTCAAAAATTGTCTGACGGAGGATTCACAAAGCAATGGAATGCTCATGGAAGAGGCAGACCGTTTCATAGAGGAAAAACGCCCTTGTGTGGGAATTTCCATCGCCCAATCCACTTTCCGCAACTACATCTATGACAAGCAGCTCATAGTATCCTTCCTGCTGGAAAAATACGGAATGTCCGATATTGGTTATTCACGGTTGGACTATGGCTTTGTCGAAGAATTGGATTTCTATCTTAAAAGCAAGCGCAGATTATCACCTGCAACCATTCAAATGACGGTTATTTTCTTGAGAAAGCTCATCAGCATCGGACAACAGAAAAAATACATCCGCCGAGACCCGTTTGTGGATTTTAAGGCGGAAAAACCACGTGGCACGAGAAGGTATCTCACAACGGAAGAACTCAAGCGCATTTTGCAAACGCCCATCTTAAACAAGCAGTTCGAGCGAGCAAGGCAACTCTTCATTTTCTGTGCCTTTACGGGACTGGCTCGTGTGGATATGTTGCGACTGACACCTAAACATATCCACCATTATGATGACGGAACTTGTGAGATACGTATCAAGCGACAGAAAACGGACGTAGAAGCCATCATTCCACTTCTGCCCATCGCAAAGGAGATACTTGACATTCATATAAAAGGGAAACAACACGATGATTTGATATTTCCAATATTGAACGTCAGCAAGGCATCTTTCGCCTGTATAAACATTGGTCAAATATGCCAAATTGAGAAAGGCTTGACCTTTCACATGGCTCGCCATACTTTCGCCACGACCATCTGCCTTTCCAATGGTATAGCAATGGAAACGCTCTGCAAGATGCTCGGACACAGCGACATTGGAACGACACAGATTTATGGAAAAATTACCGACCTGAAAATCAGAGAGGACATGAACCGTTTGCAGGAACATAAAAGTAAGGCTTTTTCTGACTATACGGAAGCTATCGAAAAGCAAAACGCAACAATATTCTAGAAATCAGCAAAAATTTATGTATGAAAACAGATAATAGCAAAAAGGAACTTTCCTATTTTCGATTGAAGTTGGAAAGCGATATGAGTGAACATCATCCCGAAAGAATGAGTGATATGGAGTTTATCACGGCAAGAGCCGACATGGCACTGACCGCCTACTGCGATGCCGTGGCGCAAGGCTTTAATCATTTAGAAGCAGAAAGAATAGCAAGTGAAGTGCTTTTCAGTGGACTGCATTTCTCAAAGTACGATACCCTTGTTTCTGTCTTGGAGGACGAGTTTGAGAGGGAACTTCCTGCACCGCTCCCCGAGAGGCTTTCACTTTTATTGTTGGCGAACAAGGCTGTTCAAGCCACATTCGCTGGGTACGAACTGACGGACGCATTTGCCGCAAGCGGACAATACGACCGTCTTTACACCGAACTGACAGGCACGATAGTGCTGCTCATCGAGAGCAACAACCTGCCAACGGTCAAACTGGCGGAGGAAGCAAGCCCAAAGGCGTTGTAGGCAAAAGCAGACGCAAAGCCCCTGAAGCCGTTTCTTATCGTGCAAAGGTACAACGGCAGCCTATCTGCCCTGACAAGGTCGAGTCCTGCGGATGGAGAGAAGAATCTCCACCGCAGGATTTTTCTTTTTCAAGGCGGTACTACAATTCTCAATATCCGTGCGGTCGTATTCATCTCTCCCAACCTTGCAGGGCAGGGCTGCCGTAGAGAGATAGGCACGACAAGAATACGGCATACTCAGGCTCTTTGGACGCAAAAGCGAATTATAGAAACAATAGTTAGAACTAACGATTGTCTTGACAATCTTATTATATGACAAGCCTTTTTTTGTACAACTTATTGTCTGTACAATTTGTTGTCATAACAATTTATTGTCAAGACTATCTGTTGTCAAGACAAACTATCGTCAAAACAAACTATTGATAGTTCGACATCTCGATTTGTCGAACTATCGAACTGTCGATAGACCAACAAATATGCAATAAAAGGAAAGAGCCGGCACCTCATCTCATTACCGCAATAACGCTGAGGAATTTTCTCGTGGTCTTTTCTCTTGTTTTCCTAACATTTCCCTGCTTTTCCTCATTCCTTGCAGCGATGCTTTTGAGGACTTACTTTTGCATCCGATAAGTACGGCAACAGACTGCATAACAGTTTGTTTGCCGAGCAACAACAAAGTAATCAAAACAAAATTAAGGCAATGAAACTTATTATCATCGACCGCAAAGCGTGGGAGCGACACCACTCCGAATTTGCAGACTTTATCCACAGTATTGAACAGCTCATCGGCAATCCGCCCGAAACGGACGAATGGCTTGACAACGAAGCCGTGTGCAAGCGTTTGGGCATCAGCAAACGTACCCTGCAATCATACAGAGATACGGGAAAAATCCCTTTCTCAATGATTGGACACAAGTGCTATTACAAGGAGAGCGACATCACGGAGTTACTGAACGCAAACAATGAATGAATTATGTCGGAGAATGAAATCATTACACAGGAAGACCCTCAGATGCAGTTGTTTTCACAACTGATGGAGGGCATCTTAAAGAAACTGGAGCGGTATTACGCTACCGCCCGTCCGATGCTGGGCGGAGAGGTTTACCTCACTGGCGAGGAGGTTTGCAGCCAATTACGGCTCAGCACACGCACGCTCCAAGAGTACAGAAACTTAGGAACGCTTCCTTTCTACAAAATCGGAGGGAAGATACTTTACAAACAGAGCGACATACAAACAATGCTTGAAAGGCATTATAACGCAATACCCAAGAAATTATGGCAAGAATAGATGAACAAAGGAAACAACGTCTGGAACAAGCCCTTCGAGATATGGGCAATTATGGCGTTAAGCTCCGCAAGCCCGAAGAATTGCCCGATTTTGATCAGCCCATAGATTATGAAGAGGAAAAGAAAAGATTTGAGCCTATTAAAGTTGAGGAACAAAATGACAAGGAGAGTCACAAGGACTATTCTCAACCGTCCTATCAAGAAACAGAGTTGTCACCAACGGAAAGGGCTACTTCTACCGAAGAGAATCATCAACGAATGGGAAAAACAAGGGACAGGAAGCAATTATCCGAGTTTCAGGGGAAATATCTCCAGCCCTTTCGCAACAGCCACCGCAAAGCCGTGTATGTATCAGAGGAAACTCAACAAAAGTTGGACTTCGTGGTGAGGAAAATCGGTGAGCAGGGAGCAAGCGTTTCAGGATATGTGGAGCAGGTGCTTCGAGAACATCTCGACCAATACAAAGATGATGTGGAAAGATGGCGGAAACTATGAAGTACTGCATTCCTCGAATGCAAGCCTACGCTGAGTTACTGTATTCAGTGAATGCAGTAACACGGCATGGGCTTATAATCCCATTTTCTACATCAGCAAGGTGTGTCTTTGTACCACAAATTGCCATTTGTACCACAAAGACCCTTGCCCCGAAGGGAAGATGAATTACTCCAAAGTCGTAATTAAGAACACAGAAAGGATATGAAAAAGGAAACGGAACATCGTTCAGAACGGAAACAAGTAGAAAAACCGCGTTGGGACAACTGGCATGTACGGTTGCCCAACCCCAACGACCAGCAACGGGCGATTGATTTGTTTCAGCGTTCGGGTGCAGAGACCAAGTCGGACTTCGTGCGTAGTCGTATTCTTGGAGAGCATTTCAAGGTGATTACGGTGGACAAGTCCGCCGTGGAATATTACCGAAAGCTCTCAGAACTGACGGCGCAAATCCATAAGATTGGCGTGCTATATAACCAAGCAGTTCGTGCTATCAACAGCTATCACAGCGTGAAGACCGCACAAATCCTGCTTGAAATTGGAAAAACTCTCGGCTCAAATCATTGCCTTGCAGGAACAGGCTATCCGTTTGACCATTGATTACCGCAAAAGATGATTGCCAAAATATCTGCCACAGAGAACCTCGGAGGAGCATTGGGTTACAACTTCAAGAAGGTAGGGAAAGGAGAAGCGGGCATCCTTCTTGCCGTTGAGCTGTATCAGAACAAGAAAGGGCGTTACACGATAAAGGATGTACTGGCAGACATGCAGGCTCTGATACCGAAGAAATGCCGAACGAAGAAGACGGTGTTCCATTGCTCGCTCAATCCACATCCGGACGAGAAACTCTCTAATGGAACGCTTACGCAGATAACGAAGGAATATATGGAGGCACTTGGCTACGGTAATCAACCTTATATCGTTTTCAAACACAATGACATCGCCCGTGAGCATATATACATCGTGTCCCTCCGAATTGACGGAGAGGGACGAAAAATCAATGACAGATTTGAGAAGTGAAGAAGCAAGAAGATTACCGATGCCTTGGAGAGGAAGTATAATCTCATTCCAAGTTCAAAGGTTAACGAGAAGGTGGAAACAGAAACACCTAAGATTGATACTACCCAAGGGATATCAAGGAACAGGTATCAAACGTTGTCCGCATGGTATTGAAGCATTATCGTTTCTGTTCCTTGGGCGAACTGAATGCCGTACTGGGTAAATATAATCTTGCCGTAGAAGAAGTGAAGACGGAATTTCGGGGAAGGAAATACGACGGACTTGTCTATGTCCCGGCCAATGATAAAGGTAACAAAGTAAGTACGCCTATTAACGCCTCGGACATCGGCCGTGGCGTAGGTTATACTACCGTACAGAACAGGATGCAGAAGTCCAAGCAAACCATAAAGCCACTGATACCTATGATAAGAAATAAGGTCTTACAGGTCATGTGTACCTCTCCCCGGACAGATAAAGACCTGCAACGTAAGCTGGAGGAAAAAGGCTTGCGTGTAGTCAGCCGAAAAGAATGAAACTGGGCGCATCTATGGTATTACCTTCATTGATGATAAAGAGGGCGCTGTACTCAATGAGGTACGCTTGGGCAAGGGATATTCCGCCAAAGTATTTAATGGCTATTTCTCCAATTCTACCCATAACCCATTCTTGGATGAAACGCTGTATGGCAGCCCATCTGTCCGCTTGGAACCATCGGCGACCATCCCACCTTTGCAACAGAGTACAGAGGAAGGCGACAACCTTGTGGATGAACTCATCGATAATATAATAGATAGTCCATTTCTATCTACGGGCAACGATGATTGGAAAGAAGCAGCATGGCAGCGAAAGCTCCGCAGACAGAGCAAAATTAATCTTAGACACAGGAAGCGTTAAATGTTCCATTCAAATAGTATTCAAACGACATTCTAACAACAATTATATAGTATTATGGCACAAGAAGATGACTTGAGGGCATTGGGTAAAGTCATGGACTTTATGTGTAATAGTCAAGACTTTGGACAAAACTCTTTTGTGTGGTTTTTCTTGCCTTGTCCTGCCTTGGGACAAAGGGCGTGAAAGAAGAGGAAATCACGTGGCCAAAGATTTGGACGGTGCTTTTCTCTGGCTTCGTCTTTTTCTTTCTCAACTGGTGGATGCTGGCATTGCCCATAGGAAAAATTAGGGCAGCTACGCTCTATATCTTCACACTGTCTGTGGGTTATATCTGTCTGTTGATGGGTGGCGTATGGATGAGTCGATTGCTCAAAAACAATCTGATGGACGATGTATTCAACACAGAAAATGAAAGTTTCATGCAGGAAACCCGGTTGATGGAAAATGAATATTCTATCAATTTGCCTACACGTTTCTATTACAAAAAGAAATGGAACAAGGGTTGGATTAACGTGGTCAATCCCTTCCGTGCCTCAATGGTGCTCGGTACACCCGGGTTCTGATAAGTCGTATGCTATCGTGAACAACTACATTAAGCAACTGTAGAGAAAGGCTTTGCCATGTACATTTACGACTATAAGTTTCCCGACCTCTCTGAGATAGCCTGTAATCACCTGCTCCCTCATTTGGACGCATACAAGGTAAAACCACAGTTCTTCGTGATAAACTTCGATGACCCTCGCAAGTCACACCGCTGTAATCCCATCAATCCTGCTTTATAACGGATATTTCGGACGCTTACGAGAGTGCCTACACCATTATGCTTAACTTGAACCGCTCGTGGATACAGAAGCAGGGAGATTTCTTTGTGGAGTCGCCGATTATCCTGCTGGCTGCCATCATCTGGTTTCTAAAAATCTATGAGAACGGAAAGTACTGCACCTTTCCGCACGCCATAGAGTTTCTGAATCGTCCCTATGCACAGATATTCCCGATACTCACTTCCTATGATGAACTTGCCAACTACCTTTCACCCTTTATGGATGCTTGGGAAGGCGGAGCGCAAGACCAGTTGCAGGGACAGATTGCCAGTGCCAAGATACCGCTATCCCGTATGATAAGCCCTGCTCTTTATTGGGTAATGACGGGGGGATGATTTTTCGCTCGACATCAACAACCCCAACGAACCGAAAGTTCTTGTTGTGGGTAATAATCCAGATCGCCAGAATATATTTGGTGACACAGGACTATATAACAGTCGTATCGTGAAATATTTTCTCATAGCGTGTCGCTTTATTGTTTTGTTAAGATATAGTTTATATTTCTGTCGGTGTCAATAATGGAGAACATACGTTGGTCATCGCTGATTTTTGCTATTGGAAATTATATAACATACATATGTGAAGTAAAGTCCTAGTTCTCAGGGTTTTCCATATCTTTATTCTTTCCCAATATCAGACCTTGGAACAATGCATCAACACGAGGGCCTTTTCTTTCTAAAAAAATGATAGCTTATAATCTTCGCCTTAAAGGATGATAATTGGACTCCGTAAAATCTCGTACGTCTTCGAATTTGGAGAAAATCTTGTGCTTGATAAGAGAGAAGGGCAATAACCCTTTGTCCCGATATACCTGAAGTGTTTTCTTGAACACACGCAAAATTTCGTACACATCCTGGGTGTCAAGCCATTTTTTCAAGCCAAGGTCTTCTACCAGATGACATAATCTTGTCACTTTTCCTTTCAGTGTGCAAAAATGCGAGAGAAGCTCGTCAAACGTCTGCTTGTCTATACATACTACTTCCATATCCGGCTATATTTGAGTAGAATATTTGTATTTTGCAGGAAGTGACTTGCCTTTCTCTAGTTAAGGAATGCTTCTACCTCCGATGCCTTGTAATAAGTCCTTTTGTCGATTATATAATAGGCGACAAGTTTCTTCTGGCGGTAACGGGTCAATGTCCGTTTGTGATACCAAACAGTCGACACATGTCTTAGTTTTCCAAGAGCGTATCTTCTTCCATACACTCTTTCAACTTGTTCATGCACTCCTGCATACGTTCGATCTTCTCGAACAGTTCCGTGACTTGAATGAACATTTTCTGGGCAGTCTCACTGTTTATCTATAACATGAGTAATCTGCTTTAAGTGTAACTAATAGTTTGTTCACACCTTGTTGCGCACAGGTTATATCATATAAAAGGCTAACAGTGTACCAATCACATTGATAAGCGCAATAATTCATTGATACATTACCGAATATCAACGAAATGAAAATTTGTGTATAGTTTTTTAATTCTTAGAATTCTTGCAAAATACAAGAGATGCTCACATTTTGCAATGGCTCATTGCATGACTTTACAATATCCTATGTTAAATTCTGAAGATCATTTCTTTTAATTTTCTATATCTAAAATAGTATTGGATTTAGTTACCAAGTTCAAGTTGGTTTTTCACAAGTTGATAGTATCGTCCTCGTTTAGCCGTAAGTACTTCGTGTGTTCCCTGTTCCACAATTACGCCATCATCAAGGACGATAATATGATCTGCATTTTTTACAGTGCTAAGCCGATGGGCAACAATTACGACTGTTTTATCTCTGCAAAAATGCTCTATATTAGAGATTATTTCCCGTTCATTATATGCGTCTAGCGAGGAGGTCGCCTCATCAAAAACAGAAAATCAGGATTACGGTAAACCGCCCGTGCAATGTGGATTCGTTGCTTTTCACCGCCACTTAACTCAATTCCAGTTTCCCCTAATTGTGTATGATATCCCATAGGTAACGCTTCTATCCGCTCTGAAATTCGAGCAAGTCGTGTGGCATATTTTAGATGTTGTAAGTCTGGATTTTCATCCGATAAAGCAATATTTTCAGCAACAGATCCACTGAAAATGAATCCATCCTGCATAACTACACCGCACCGTGCTCGCCATGAGTCGAGATTCACGTTACGGATATTTTCTCCATTGATATATATACACCCTTCTGTGGGGTAATAAAAACCTAACAAAAGTTTCACAAGGGTCGTCTTGCCACTTCCACTCGCACCTACGATAGCGATTGTTTTACCATATGGAATTTCAAGGTCAATATTCTGAAGTACGTCTTTACTTTGGCTACCTTCGTAGCGAAAACTTACCCCTTCTAAACGGATGCTACGTATTAAATGGTAAACATCCAAAGAGACCATCTTTTGATGATTTTCATCTGATCTTTCATAAATATCAGCAAGTCGGCTGTTGGAAAGATTGGCATCCTGCATGAGTCGGCTGAATTTGATAAGTTCTCCCATAGGACCAGAAAGTTGTCCAAGTACATAGCTTATCATCATCATTCCGCCTAGACTGAGTTGATCTTGAATTACATAGAACGAACATAAACCAGTCAGAACTATATCTTTAAGACGGTCAATGAAATTCGATCCATTAGACATGTAGTAATTCAAGTAGATTGACTCAAGACGCAGTTCATTAATTCGCATCTCTTTTCTTTTCCACTCGTTAATTCGTGTCTGCTGAGCATTGTTGAGTTTAATTTCATGCATTCCCATGACCATTTCGTAAATTACATTACGTCGTTCGGATTCCGCAGTAAATAATGAATAGTCAAGATATTTGCGCTTTCGAAGGAAAAATAGATTATAAACTATAGATAGCGCACTAAATAGAATGAATAATAAAAATATATTCGTATTGAGTACTAACAACATGACAGAAAAGACCAAAATATTGAAAATGATAAAAAGCATTCCCAAAATATTGTCAGTAATGAAACTATTGAGCCGTTCTTGATCTTCAAGGCGTTGTATGAGGTCAGAGCGAAAAGTAGAATTGAAGAACGACATCGGCAATCGAATTATTTTCTTCAAGTAGCTGGAAATCAAGTCTACATTAACACGTATACTGGTTTTTGCCGAGACCAAGTCGGTAATATTATCTGAAATCATGTAGCCGATAAAGAAAGCAAATTGCCCGAGCAATAAAACCCAAATTAAATGAATATCTTTTTGCATGATACCATCATCAATGGTCTTACCCAACAGCAATGGCATGGCCCAACTAGTACATAGTACAACAAAAGTCAATATGAAAATCCAACAGAAATTTTTGCGATATTTACGCATCATCCCCGCAATAACACCAACAAATCCATACTGAGTTTTTTCTTCTTCTCTTTCAACGTTGATTTTTAGAAAATCTGGCTTCGGAGACATCACTATAGCCACACCTTTTTCGGCTATCATCCATTTCTCGATCATTTTCTTTTCAGTTAGGCATACTCTACCATAAGCAGGATCTAGAATTGTATATATAATGTTTGAACTTTTTATCCGAACTTTTTCGAGTACGACAAAATGCCCATGCTTGAGGTAAAGAATAGCAGGCATTGGCATTCGATACACATCTTTACGTTTGACATTAACACTGGTTACCTCAAACCCGATAGTTTCGAAGCAATCTATCATGTCACGAATTGATATTCCTATACGTGTCTGATGGCAAAGGGTCTTGATTGTCTTTATGTGGTAGATTTTACCATAATAAGCTGAAATCATTCGAATACAGACAGGACCACAATCACTTGATTCTAATTGTCGATAAAGAGGTACACGCATAATATATTATTTTATCTGGCAATTGTAAAAACGTTGCATTACCACTTTGTCCATATCTTCGTTATTTAACCCTTCTATACAGATTTCTGCCCCATTGGATTCAATAGCTTTCTGAGAACACCCACCTCCGCACAAAGGCAGTATTCGACAATTTCGACATATTCGTCTACTTAATTTGGTCATACGACGTGAATTAATATTTTTGTTCCAAATTATATTACCGTCGGTGGTCAATACCCCACTCCGATTTTCAATGGAAAAATTGCGAGCTGTGCATTTGAATACATTACCATCAAAATTGATGACAGCCTCGTTCTCCTTATCAGCATAACACGGATAACGTAGATTGTTCATTGAGAAAGCATCACTAACATTGGGAAATTCTTTGCGGAAAAGGGCAACAACATCTGCAACGACAGAGTCGGATAGCTTCTGTTTTCGTTGATCCTGCCATACACGATGGAAACTTATAGTCAATAATTTACGTTTTTCTTCATTAATAGTATTGATATCTTTAAGTATATCCTTAACTGATAATATATTGGAAGCTGTATAATTAATTCTTAGGATTACTTCAATTCCGAAATCGAGTAATCGTCTAACATTAGTTAAAATAGTATCGTATGATCCCTCACCTCGCAAAGGGAAACGTGTTTATTATGTTTTTTGCGGTTCCCATCCAGCGTAATTTGAAAACTTTTCAATTCATCATTTTCTGTCAGGTGAGCGATTATGTTGTCACTAATAAGGAAACCATTAGAAGTAAAATTTACCGATAAGCGAACATCACAACGTTGGCATTCTTGTCGACAATGATTAAGGATAGGACGCACAATTTCGTCATAATGAAGTAAGGGCTCGCCTCCGAAAAATGATAAATCAAAAATCTCTAGTTCCGTTTGAGTTTCAATAATTCTCGTAATCATCAATAAGATGCGATGGAGTATTTCTATTTCCATTTTTGAACCAGTGATGTGGCTCTCATAACAATACCAGCATCTAAAATTGCAATCCATCGTTGGATTCAATATCAGACGATACGATTTCGGTGAGCATTCCGCTTCGTTAGCTAAACGTTTCAGATTTTCAAATTCATTTTCTCCATCAGGGATAATACCACCACCTCTAACGAGCTCGGCATAGAGACCTGGTGCTTTGGCAGTTAGCTGATTTGCCGATACTGTTTTAAGCAAAGGAGTAAGCACTCTCTGAAAAACAACAAACTGATCGGTATAACCACAATAAACCAATCCCAATTTTTCACTCAACGGTAATATTGTATTATAATTACTGTATTTCATAATAACACATAAGATAGATTTGATAGAATTTAGAACAAAAGAAGCAGAAACGTATCCGCCTCTTTTGTTTTTGTTAATTTCACTCAGAATTATAAAGTATTTTGAGTCGATTATTGGGGAACGAGGATATCAATCTTTGTACATTTGCGATCATTGATTGAACCTTCGCAACCAGTTGAAGTACCATTCGTACATCTTCGGTCATTGATACTCAAGTTGCATGAAGAAGACCTGTTTTCACATTTCCCATTGTTTCCCGCTTGTAGATCGCCAGCTTTACCAACGAGCAACATAGCTTCTTGTTCCTTACTGAGTTGATTGTTTTCGAGGGATTTTACGAAATCCTGCATTTTTTCATTCAGTTTCATTTGACTTGTATTTTTGTATTATCCCTACTCTATAAGCTTTTCGGGTACCGCTAATTTTGATAGTTTATTGCATTCGTTTTTCAATGTTGTTATTCTGTCGTTTTTCTACTCGACGAGCACGCTGGTTGCCGAAAGTGTAGGAAAAAGTCACAACACCGGTAATATAGCGTTTGTTGGTGTTTGAAAAACTATAGTCTGAGAATGTGTTGGCGACAGTCAAATTCGGTTTCAAGATATTATATACTCCTGCCGAGAGTGAGGATCGGCGGAATTGTTTAAGTATATATATCTCTAAATCGTGTGTTGCACCTATATTGAATGCGGCCGCACGTCTTTTGCTCGAATACTGATATTTTAGGTCAAGATACCAATTGTGTTTCTTTGACAATGCCAAATTACTCTTGAAGGTCGCACCATAACTGAGGTCATTGAAGTTTATTTTCCTGTCGTTTACCACTCCACGAGTGGAGACATAGCTCAGTGTTACTTCAAGCGAAAAAATCCAATATTTTTTGAATAGGCTTTGGGATACAAGCAGGGAGCCATCCAATGCGTGGCTGTTGCCATAGTTGTCTGTGTATGTACGTGTTACATTGCCTATTGGCAATACAAAGTCCGTCCATAAATCTTTGTCATAAAGGTAGTCTACTGTCAGCATATAGTCATCAAAAAGAGTATAGCCTAACATCATTTCGTAGCCTTTGCTTGATTTGAGATTCGGATTGTTCTGGGTATAGGTTGAAGGCGAGGTGTAGGTGATGAACGGGTTCAACTGTCCATAATATGGACGCATTATCGAGCTTGTGAAATCCAATGAAAGCTCGTGATCATCGGATGACCTGTAGAGAACTGAAAGCGATGGGAAAATGTCAAATTCATTCCGTTTTATTGTTTCTGATGTGGTTTTCTGTGAGCCCGTTGCGTGATATTTCTCGGTCCTGAGCCCTACTTTCGTTTCAAGTTTTTCAGACCAAATCCGTTGGTAATTGATATATCCAGCAAGGTTATAATCTTTGTAAACGAATCGGTTGGAACGACCGACATCGCTTGAGTAGTAGTTTTCGGAACGAATACCATAGAAGTAATCGTTATCCACTTTCCCTCTATATCCACTAAAACCGATTTGCAATTTGTTGTCTGAGTCGAAATTGTGTTCATACTCAGCACGTCCTCCATATACCATTGTAGCTATTGATAGTTGCTGGAGAAAATCGTTCTTGAACACGGATGAAGATTCGAACTCTTTCCGATATGTGCTATAGATGTTGCGTTTATTTGTATTGTCTTTGAAATCAAGGTCAATATTCATGTGGGAACCTTTGTCATCCGTTTTGAAGACATAATTTAGATTGGCACCCCATGTCAGATTGGCACCAGGACTTTTCGTGATTACATCTGCTGTATAGAGCGAATCGATGATGTTACTATTGATTCGGGCATAGGTGCTGGTAGAAGTCGAGTTTTGGCGGTAATCTATTCTGCCTATACTGATCTGGGCTCCCAATTTGTGGCGGTCGTTGATGTTATAATTCAGATTGACATATCCGCCTGTGGTGAGTGTTCTGGTTCTTTCACGAAAATCTGATTGTGTAGCAAGTCCTGTCAGCAAGTAATCGTATGAATGACCGGATTCTTGCCTCAGTTGGTTGTAGGAACTCGTTATGCTGGCTGTCAAATCGACACATTTTCCTGCATAGTTCATAAATATTGTGCCACTTGGACTGTTGTAGTATCCTTGTCTGTCTTCTATTGTGGCGCATACCCGAAGGCCCTCTTCGGGCTTTTTCTTTAGCACGACATTTATAATTCCGTTGCGAATCTCTGCTGAGTGAGAGCTTCCTGTTACTGGGATGATTTCAATACGGGCGATTTCATCAGCAGGAATACCTTTGAGCATCTGTTCTGCCATTTGGTTGGAGCCTATGCTTCTACCATTGATATGAATGTTAGCGTCGCTTTTACCTAAAATTGAGATTCCCCCCTCTGATTTTATGTCTATCATAGGCATAAATCGCAGGAAGTTATATGTGCTGCTTCCCGTTGCGTAAGGGGAGGCGGAGATGTTGCGTATGACGAATTTGCCGACTTTACGTTCAATTCGAGGTGCGTCTGCCGTTACAACGACTTCTTGAAGTTGCTCTACGGTTATTTGCATGCGAATTGTACGTACCATTTCAATGTCGGTTTCATTGTTCACTGGAATGTTAACCCTCGTATAGCCGATACGTGTGGCATTGAGTATGAATGGCGGTGTTACGGCAGGAAGGGCATATTTTCCATCTGCATCTGAAATTGCTGTTGCGAGCACTTCCGAAGTTTCTGTATCTACGGCAACCAAATATACACCAGATATTCCCTTACCATTTTCGTCTAGAACATTTCCAATTCGTGGAAGATTTTGAGCCGAGAGGTCACAAAATAGGCATATACTTACCAAAAAGAACCATAGTTTTCGATCGAATACGGTATGTTTCTTGTGAATGGATAGAGGTTTTAGGTGGAATTTTATAATGATGTTCATCATATCAAAATGAGTTTATGGCATATTCAATCCTTTATAAAAGGACTAATTTTAATTCATAACTAAAAATATTTTACACATTTCTTCTCATATATAAAGCTTATCGTGTCCTTGCAAAAGAGCGATAAGTTGGTTCTTATCTATTCCACAGTAAGTAATACTGTTCCATATGAGAATCTACCACTTTCAGGAACGAGGAGAAGTATCTTGTCTCCACGTTTTGTTTCTTTTGTCCTTATAAATTCCTCCAAAGCCACATAAATAGCAGCGGAACCGATGTTGCCTACAGAAGTAAGGTTTGTAAACCACTTCTCTTTTGTCAGAGCAATGTTACGAGCAGCAATTTCGTCATTTAACTTCTCATAGAAAAACATTGATGATACATGAGGTATAATATAGTCTATCTCATCTGCTTTTATATGATGTTTGGCAAGTATGGTTTCGATATGGTCAACCCAATACTTAATAATGTGCTTCTTTAATTGCCGTATGTCCTGTTTGCCCACAAGTACGGCACGCTCCTTAATCTCATCAGGAGAGAACTCCTTCCAGCTTCTAAGCCGTCCGTTTTCTTGCAACTCCGATGCCATAAACATACAGGTAGGTAGTTCGTTGGCATAGGAAGTCATATCGACCCATTCGATTTTGAGAGGACATATTCCTTCGGGATGATCTTGCACCAATACCGCTCCTGCACCATCAGAAAGCATAAATCGCATAAAATCCTTCTCAAAAGCCATATAAGGGTCTTTGTCAGGATTGTCATGTGTAGCTTCATACTCCGGGTCATAAAATTTGGATACCAATGCAGGTGAAGTTAATTCTGATGCCACGCATACAGCTTTGATGCAGTCCTGCAAGAATATTGCTATAGCATATTTTCAATGCCTGCAATGAGGTAAGGCATACACCTGCAGAGGAAAATATTTCCATAGGATAGTTGGCTAATTCTCCATGAACCATAGACGCATGGGAAGGAAGCAATTGATCGGGTGTGCTTGTCCCACAAGCCAAAAGGGTCAAGTCGTCAGGAATACTTCCATTTTCAAACAGCCCACATACGGCTTCTTTTGCCAATTCTGCATTCGAGTGTGTTAGGCTTTGGTTTTTGTCCAACCCGTAATATCTCGTTTTGATGCCATTTTGTCTAAGGACAATGGAACGAACCCTTGACGGATTTCCACCAATTTTTCCGATATAGTCTTCCATATCCTCATTGGCGATGGGAGAATTAGGAAGATATACCGATACGCTATTGATATATGCTGCTTTTTCCATAGGAATATTATTTGGTTATTAAATAGTATATTGTGTATATTTGCTCTTTCAATTCGGAAATAGAAAGTTGGCTGCTCAATGCACTTCTGTATGACAATCCAAGATATATATTTCTAATGGAAGATATAATCTTTTCTGTTTCCACAGTTTGAGTAATCTCTCCTTTCTGTTTGGCAAGCTCTATCACCTCTTTCCACTCAAGGCTCTTTCTTTTCTCGTATTCTTGAAACTTCTCTTTCCAATCCGGATAGTTGTCTTTCAGATACAAGATAAATGACATGAAATTGGCAGGAGTGACTGTGCCTTTTGTCATTATAAAAAATGATTTCATACGGCGACCGATGTTTTCTACACGATTATCAATGAAGTCCTTTAATGGTGTCGAGCTTGTAAGTTCAAGAAAGTCTGTAGCATCATTTGTCAAGAATTCAAATACAAACCTATCAACGGCATGATTGAATATATCCTCCTTATTCTTGAAGTGATGAAACATATTGCCACGAGAAATGCCGGTCGCTTCCACTAAATCCGAAAATGATACTGCTGCATAACCTTTTTTCAGAAATAGCCTGAACGATTCATTAAGGATAATGTCCCTTTTGCTTATGCTTTCTTTATCTATTTGTTTTTCCATTATTTCATACTTGCTAAATTCAAAACAGAACGTTTGTTCTGTGTTTATGAGTGCAATATTATGCAAATTATTTCAATCCTCCAAATATTTCGGAGGATTTTTCTCCAAAAAGTTTCATTTTTCTTATTTTGCAATGCAAAAGAGTTGATTCTGGGTATTTTTTTTGCAGGATTAATAATTAGGCTGAAAATCCCGTCAAATTCCTCCCATTAGACTTTGTATGTGATTATTTTTTAGGTGTGTTTCCTATTTATTTCCGTAAAAGCACACTGTTTTCATCAGAAAAGCATTATCTTTGCACAATAAATTTAAGTGTTCTTTGAGACATTGCAGAATAAAGAGAGGGAAAGAAACTCGCTCGTTTCCAACTCGTAACCCATTTACCCTTTATTCATTCTTATTTTGTTGATTATCTGAAAGATACAAAATTCTAAAATCTTTTGCGGGGATAGGTCGTGATTTTCTTCTCATAGAGACTCTGGGCTATCGAGAGGGTCTTGTCCGCAGAAAAGCCGTGGCGTTTGTTGGCATCCTTCTGCAAGGCAGTAAGGTCGTACAAGAGTGGTGGCGGTGTACCGCCCACCTTTCTTGCGACCAACTCCACTTTAAGCCGGCTCTGACTGCGGAGCGCAGCGAGAGCGGTCTGTGCCGATGCTTCATTCTCATAGTTTCTACTGCCAATGGCTTTCAGCGACAAACCCTCTTTTTCTGTGAGAACGGAGAGTTTCCAAAACGGTACGGAAGAAAAATCACGATTTACAATGTACCGACGGCAAACCATAGCAAGTGTTGGGGTCTGTACCCGTCCCAAAGAATAGCCTCCCTTACGGGCAATGGACAGCGCACGGCTTGCATTGATACCCACGAGCCAGTCGGCTTCGCTTCTTGCCTTGGCAGAATGATAGAGATTGTCGTAATGGCTTCCTGGCTTGAGATTAGAAAGTCCCTCACGAATAGCCTTGTCTGTAAGTGAACTTATCCAAAGACGATCAAAAGGCTTTCTACAACCAAGATGATGGTAGATATAGCGGAAGATGAGCTCACCTTCACGCCCTGCATCGGTGGCAACGATGATGCGGTCAGCCTTGTCAAAGCAGGAACGTATCACCTTGAGCTGTTTGAGTCTTTGCTGGGTCTGATACATACTCCTTATCCTTACGCACTTGTCGTACCACTAACTGAAAGGGATTGGGACGGATGGGCAAGTCCTCGGCTTTGTAGGCAGAAAAAAACCGTAGGTTTCGGGCATGGCAAGAGCGATGAGGTGTCCCATTGCCCATGTAACGACATAGCCGCGACCTTCCATATATCCGTCTTGCTTGCTCGTTGCTCCTACGATGCGGGCAATATCTCTTGCTACTGAGGGTTTCTCGGCAATAATACAAGTTGTCATAGTCGATAATAGAATTAAGGGTTACATCTTACGTCCACGGGACTTCTTCTGTTTGTTCTCGTCCTGCTTTTGCTCCGCAGTAGGCTGTGTCTGTCCCGTTTTGAGAGGCTCTTTCACATTTTTGGTGGCTTCATTGGTCTTACCGTGGTTATTGACAGCTATCTGTGTTTTGTGTTCTTCCGCCACAGCTACGACCTTTTCTTTACCGGTTTCCTGCTTCTTGTCGGGATTCCATTTATAAAAGCGTGGTCTATTCTGTTCCTTGTCCATGCGGACATAGGCGTTGAATGGTTGCCCCTGTTTGTCCACCATTTTTTTTAGGTATAGTGTACGACCGCTATCCAATGCTTCACGCTGTTTATCTGATAACTCTAAGCCGCAAAGCTTATGTGGGACACCTTGCTGCTGTGTCTGTCTGTGTTCCTGTCGTTCTCTTAAACTTTTGTTGTCGCCAAAGATGAACTCAATGCCTTTCTTCTCGGCATTGACCTGAAGCGTGGCATTAAAAGACTTGCCGCTCTTGGCAGTCATACCTTCCACTTTCACGGCTTTGCCTTCCACAAGGTCTTTATACTGAGCGTCAGAAAGAGTCACGCCCTTGATTTCCTTGGGGATATTTACACGGTCAGCACGCAGGGCTATGATTTCATTCGTCTGCGGATCGATAGATACGTAGGCAGAGAAAGGCTCTCCGTTCTTAGGTGTTACCTCAATGGTTTTACCGAGATTGCCCGTAGTGAGAAGTGCCTCCTTTTCTTCGGGAGAGAGCTTGTAGCCCATATAGGGAAAGTCAAGCTGTGGTTCTTTTCTCAAAGGATGAATTGCCAAGCCGATATTGCCGCTATCGTCCGTGCGAAACGCTAGGCGGGCTTCGGTGTAGATGGTAGTGTCTCCAATAGGTACGGCAATCGTCAAGAGGTTACTCTTTTGCCAGTTAAGCATCTTTTCCAATTCTCCGCTCTGTTCCAATCGCTCACGGGAAAGACCGAGATCGTCGAGTTGCTTCCAATCAATCTTCGACTCATCGATGGCAGTAGCATTCTTCTGTCGGGGCAGATAGTCCTCAAAGGGAACACCCATCTCTGCCAGTTGCTGTTTGCTTTCGGACTTTTCACGGCTTTGCAGCATAGTGCGGAGATTGTCCACGCCCTGCTCCACATTGTCTGCCAATACCTTGTACAACCCGAAGTGAGTCGGGTTATTGAACTGTTTGAGGAAGTTAGTCATGAAGTTTTTGAGAAGTCCGTCCTTGTTGCTGAACTTCAAGAATGCCGCTTGGTTGGCAGCGACAGCCTCTGTTGTTTTAAGGTTTCCCTTGTCGTCAATACCAGAAACTACGGAGAGTTTTCCTGCTTCCTTTTCGTTCTTTACCTCCGTGCGGTCTTCCAAGACCAGCACGTAATTGTCATTGCTGTTTGATTCCATTGCTTGATAATTTTAATGGTGAATACTCTTATCAAGCAGCTAAATTATAGGTATATGAAGAGATGAAAAAGTTTTCGGGTAAAGTAGGAAATAAAAGGAATTTATGGGAAACAATCTATTATGTTTAGTTTATGGTAAAGCCTAAAAATATCACTTTATTAGAATATAGTTTCTACGCCAGTTCGGGATAAGGTTTTTGCTTAGAATAGTTCCAATTGCCTACTCTTTTTCAATGCGCACTGGCAGTGCCTCGGGCTTATTCTCGAAGAAACAGTATGCAGTCAATGCCACACAGAGATTCATAATGAAGTTATGTACGGAGCGATGGCGTGAGTGGACAAGGTTGGCTTTGTTCTTGAGCAGTTCGTTGATGCATTCTATTATATATCGCTTGCGCAGCATCATCTTGTCCCACAAGGTCATAAGCTTGTTTTTTTCATGTTCGACTTGAGCCCGTGAACGAGATGGATGCCTTGGCTGAAGAGGTTCTCAAAGAATTCTTGCTTGATGTACCCCCTGTCGGCAAATACTTTGCCGTAGAGCACTTTTGGTGAAGACCTTCCACACCATAGGATCTCTGTCGTCTACGTTTGCGGGAGGTCAGGCAGAAGGTCAGTACGTCGCCCATCTCATTGCACAGCAGATGCAGCTTGAAGCCATGACACCAACCCATCGTTCCCTTTCCGTTCCTGGCAAGTCCATCAAACACCTTGTTGAATTTCCTTCTCATGTTGTGGCATACCGAAATCATCGTACTGTCGACGAAACTAATGCCCGTGCACTTTCCAAAACCTTGGATGCGCATGAAAGTATCAGGTCGAAAAAAATACGCAGGGCATGAGTTCCACGAAACACGTGTAGGACACGGCATAGAGGAAGTAGCTTGCCAAATGTTCCTCGATGAAAAAGAGGTAATAGTGCTTGAAGTTGCGGAATGAGCCAAAATGGTAGCACAGCAGGATGGTCATGATTTCGCTTTTGGACATTTGCCCTTTGCAGTTTCCCATTCGCTTATATCCCTCGTCCATGGGGCGATTTGGAGATTTTTAGTTAATTCGGTATCTAAATTCTTGCAGAAGTCATCCAACACACAGAATATTTATGTAACTTTGTCAGTGGTAATCATCGCTATATATGTTTGTAAGTTGTTGATTTTCAATCATAAGGTTGCAAAATAATGGCGAAATTACCAACTTTTTAGGGAATTTACTTATCCCGAACTGGCATTATTGGAGGGAGCATCCGGTGCTTTGAGCATCTCGGTGAACACTCGTGCACTGGCAACAACACCCTCGAAGAGGACTTTGAGGAAGTGGAATTGTGTGGGGGGGCTTGAACTGCCGTATGAAGTTGGAGAGGAAGTTCTGTTCATGCTCGGCGGTGGGCGATACTGTCTTCAGTCCGCCTTTCTCATCTGTCCCTGAGAGGGCTTTGAGATTCTCATCCTTGGAGTCTTTCATCAAAAGAGCTTCTTGATCTTTGATTTTTTTCGCTTTGAGCATCTCGGTGAACACTCGTGCACTGGCAACAACACCCTCGAAGAGGACTTTGAGGAAGTGGAATTGTGTGGGGGGGCTTGAACTGCCGTATGAAGTTGGAGAGGAAGTTCTGTTCATGCTCGGCGGTGGGCGATACTGTCTTCAGTCCGCCTTTCTCATCTGTCCCTGAGAGGGCTTTGAGATTCTCATCCTTGGAGTCTTTCATCAAAAGAGCTTCTTGATCTTTGATTTTTTCGTCCATCTTACAATGTATTTAATGACACCAATAGCGGTGTATGGGCAAAGGTAAATCAAAGAAACTGTGCATGTTAGCAGTTGGAAATAACTGCGTACTTGTGGCGTTGATATGGATGAAAGTGGCAAAAAGAGAGGTATGGATCAAACTCCATACCTCCATATTTTTTCATTGATTAGGTTATTGCATAGACAGCAATTTGCAGTACATTCCGTTTTTTGCTGCAAGTTCTGCATGCGTCCCGTACTCTACAAGGTGTCCCTTGTCCATCACAATAATTTGATTAGCATTACGGATGGTTTGCAAATGATGGGCAATGACCAAGACTGTGCGATTTCGGATAAGGGAAGACATTGCCTGTTGTATCTTATATTCATTGACAGGGTCAACATTGCTTGTTATCTCGTCCAAAAAGAATGATGGGAGCATCTTTTGAGGAACGCACGGGCGATTGAAAGCCTTTGTTTCTGACCTCCGGATAATCCCCAAACCGTTTTTCTCCGATTTTTTTGTTTCATAACCTTCTGGCAGATTGATGATAAAGTCGTGTATCATCGCCCTACGTGCTGCGTCTTCGATTTCTTCCTGCGTAGCATGTTGATTGCCTACTTTGATATTATTGGCAATGGTATCTGAAAAGAGAATAACATTCTGCATCACCACACTGATTTTACCGAGTAAATAATCATAGTCCATTTCTCGAATGTCTAAACCACCGATACGGATACTGCCGGTCTGCGGTTCCCAGAAACGGAGTAACAGGTTGGTAATGGTTGTTTTACCTGAACCTGACGAGCCAACAAGTGCCGTTACTGTTCCTTCGGGAACATGGAACGTGAGATTTTTCATCTCAAAACCTTCCTTCTCATAATGGAAATCCACTTTGTCAAAGGAAAGATTGAAATGGGTTGCTGTTTTCGGCTGTTCAGGATTGGTGATAACAGGAGCATTCAATAAATGGGAAATGCGTCCGTAACTATCTTTTACCTTGATATAATTCAACCAATGATTCTCCATATTGACAAAAGGTTTGTAGAATTCTTTTGAGACGATGATAAACATTAAATAAGCGAAAAGAGAAAGTTCCCCCTGCTGTGTCCACCAAAGACCGATTGTAGCCATCAGAGCGAAAGCCAATTCTATCAGAAAAGTGTATCTGCCCACACTTACAGCTGCCAAACGAGAAATATTCTTACTGCTTTCACCAAATTCACTAACAGAGTGGTCGAGTCTGTCACGGAACATTCCTTTTCCTCCAAATACTTTCAAAACTGGGATGCCCTTGACATATTCAACAAAGAGGCTGACCATATCTGCCAGATTATCCTGTGATTCCTCCTGTGCTTTCATTCCCGAGCGAATACCCCGATACAGAGAAAATAGGGCAATGGGGAGAATGGCTACCATTGTCAATCCCATGCGCCAATCCACACAAATAGTCCAATACCGAGTATTAGAGCTACAATGAAGTCGGCAGACATCCGTGTCCATAGATGTCCTACTACCATTTCCATATTATCAACGTCTTTGTGAATGATTGTACTTATCTCTCCCAGACGCTCATTGGTATAGAAGCCGAGTGAGAACATTTTCAGTTTCAGTATGATTTTCTCGCGGATACGTTCCACAAGATCAAATCCGGCAAAATGCTTACTCATATCGGCAATGGCATTGGATATGGTTTTCAAGACCAGCAGACTACCGAGTACCCATGCTGCCGAAATGAAAGAGATGCTTTCTCCATGTATATGACGGTCGATAAGAAACAAGACTGTGAGCATTACCGCCGTGCCACAAAGGGCATAAACCACGAAAAACAGTGCGGAGATAATTAGATGCCGAACTCCGCTAGCGGTCAATTCATTCAGTATATTGCGTACCATTCTTATTCCTCCTCTTCTTTTAATTGCCATTTACTTACTTGTTCTTGCGTTTCCGTCATATTGCGGTACAGAGAACAGTCTTTCATCAGTTCTTGGTGTGTTCCTTTTGACACAACCTGCCCTTTGTCCATCACAACAATACGCTCCATATCCTGAATAGTATTGAGACGGTGAGCAATGGTAATGACGGTCTTGTTGCGCTGCAATTCATCAAGAGCTTCTTGGATTAGTTTCTCATTCTCTCCGTCCAATGCGGCAGTGGCTTCATCGAGAATAATTATTGGAGAGTCTTTGAGCAACATTCGGGCGATGGAAATACGCTGTTTTTCTCCGCCAGAAAATTTTACGCCGGCTTCGCCTGCCAGCGTATCATAACCATTCGGCAAGCCCATGATAAAATCATGAATACGAGCACGCTCTGCTGCCATTTCCACTTCCTTTTGTGTGGCGGTAGGTTTTCCTATACGGATATTGTCCCGAATAGTTGTGTTAAAGAGAAAAACCTCCTGCTGTACCATCGAAAAATAATCTGCGATATTACGTTCGGAGAGTTCCGTAATATTCTCTCCTCCTAGTCGGATAGTACCTGTTTGAGGTTGCCAGAACCCCATCATCAGACTTGCCAGTGTGGTTTTTCCCGATCCGGATTCGCCGACGATAGCTGTATGACTTCCTTTCGGAAATTGAAGACATACATCTTTCAGCGCATTGTCTTCCTTGTTTGGATAGGAAAATGTAACATGCTCGAAACAAACATCCGTTTGTGTCGTATCCGTTTTCTTGTCAGCAGTTTCCTTTGTCTGTACCTCTGTAATGGACTGTACTTTTGCCAACGACTGACCATAGACGATTCGGAAATGTTGGAATGTTGCCAACTTAGCAAAAGAGGACGAGAACAATCCACCCAATATCAGGGCAAGAATAAAACGGGCTACAGTTAATTCGCCCGAACTCATCATCCATAGTCCAATAAGGGTCATTACCACGATACCACCTTCCAAGAACATCGTTATCAATGTCATGGGAACGGTAACGCTAAACATGCTCCGCTTTACCCAACGGATGTAGTCGCGCATACCACCAAGTACCCGTTCCGTTCTGTTTCCTCGTTACTGAAGGCTTTGATTACCGATATGGTAGCCACATATTCCAAAAGGTCTTCCGACATTTTTTGCGTACTTTCCATAAAGTGTTGAAAGCTCTTTCCCCAAAGTGTTTTGACAGCCATTTGCAGAAGAAATGCCACAGGTAAAAGAGAAATGAGCGACAGCCCCAAACGCCAGTCTAACACCATAATGATTACCCAGAGTAAGGCTGGAAAAAGAGTAGCCGAAAGGATTTCGGGTAATCCATGTGCTAAATAAATTTCAATTTGTTCCACATCGTGGTTAATAATATTCACCAAGTCGCCAACTTTCCGTTCTTGAAAGAAACCGAGCGGCAAGCGTTGCAAATGACTTATGATACGCAACCTCAATCGTGTAAGGGCATTGTAAGCCGACCGGTGTGCGCGCCAAATCGAGGTTCCATAGAATACGCCTCGAAGCATTGCGAATAGTATCATTATTCCTCCAATACCCCAAACTATTATGGGAGGGAGCGTGCCATTTATCAACTTGTCCACAGCCCACACTACAAGCAGTATAGGGAGTGTGCCTAAAATAAGGTGCAATATAACCACAGCATTGGAGAGCAGGCTACGGCTCTCCCGTTCCTCATCAAGAGGTCTGACTTTTTGTTTATCCATATATGTGTCGTTTTGATTTTTTCTGTTGCAAAAGTACGGCAACAAACAGGGATAAAATAACCCCGATAAGCATTACACTGCCCCAAAACAACAATTTGCTCGCATATAAACACAACAGGGGTATAAGCGTGTATAATAGGGTTATTTATTTGCTCGGAAGGTAAGTACCTTTGCACAGAATCTCACAAACAAATATGATATGCCAATCAGCTCAATAGTCCATTTATACAAAAGAATGCTCATTGTCGGCTTTCTATCGTTGTGGTCTTTTCCTATGTTTGCACAACTGCAACCAACAGAAATAAAAGTTATTGATGCAGAAAATGGGAACAGTATAGAATTTGCCGCCGTACAATGGAAAGGTTTGAATGCTCCAACGTACACGAATGGTACGACTACAAACAGGAAAGGTATTGCAAAACTAAGTGCATCAAGTAATCAAAAACTTATGCTTATGGTAAGTTATGTCGGTTATCAGACCATTACCGATACGATTACTGCAAATGGGATGCGTTATACCATAAGACTACTCCCGGAATCAACAGAGCTGGCAGATGTAGTCGTAGTAGGAAAAACAAGAGCACAAATACTCAGAGAGTCGCCTGAAGCAGTTTCTGTAATAAATGCGAAAGAACTTCAAGGCAGATCTATTTCGTTAGAAACCGTTTTGAATAAAACCATAGGTTTGAAAGTTGGGCAGACCGGCGGTTTGGGAAGCAGTTCGAGAATTATCGTTCATGGATTGGAAGGAAACCGCATTCAAATCTTATGGGACGGAATACCAATGAGTACTTCTGACGGGGCTTTTTTTCTCTTGATGAAATTCCGATAGACATTATAGAAAGAATAGAAGTCTATAAGAGTATCATACCCGCCCGTTTCGGATGTGATGGATTGGGGGGAGCCGTCAATATCGTTACTAAAGAGTTTAGTACGGATTATTTAGATGCCTCGTATGAATTCGGATCTTACCAAACACACAAAGGAAGTGTCTTCTCTCGCAAGAATTTTCCAAAGAGTGGCATTCTACTCGGTGCGGGAGGTTATTATACATCTGCAAAGAATGACTACTCTTTCAGAGTTCCCGAGAGAGAAAATCTGTTGGTAAGACGTGACCATGACCGTTTTCGTTCGTATATGTTGAAGGGAAAAATTGCTTTCACGAAACTTTGGTTCGATGAGATTAGTACCGAGTTCGGGTATTACAATCGTTTCAATGAAATCCAAGGTATCTTAAAAAACATACAACATGCCGAAAACCAATCTGGAATGTTTATGTTGGAAAACAAACTGATAAAAAGCGGAATGCTGAACGACCGCCTTAATCTTGAGTCCCATTTCTCCCTTTCACATACAACAAACAATTTTGTGGATACGGCACGAGTTAATCACGATTTCGAAGGAAACATATATCCGAGTCCGAATGGACAGGGAGAAACAGGGGATGTTCCTCACAACTCGAATGACAAAGGATTGGAAATCAATGAACGTATCAATTTGATTACAAGTTGTCCGCCAATCACAGTTTGAATCTGAACACACTTATTAACTACGCCAGAAGACAACCGAGCGACAACATTGCAAGTCAGCATGCAGGTTTTGTTATCGGAGGATTTCCCAGTAAAAAGACCAGTTTCATTTCGGGGTTGACTTGGGAGTCAAAACTCTTTGATAAGAAACTGACGAATATGCTCTCCGCAAAGTATTTCCACCTCCATTCCGAGATAGAAGATTTGACTTCATACGAGATGATTGAGGCTCCGAAGAAAAAGAACAATACGACCTCACAAATAGGCTGGATAGAGGCAATAAAATACGAGCCCTTCAGAGGTTTTCACTTGAAAGCATCTTACCAGCGGGCAATACGCCTTCCCAATTCACAAGAACTATTCGGTGATGGTATCATCACCTTTCCTGCAGCCGGATTGAGACCAGAGAAAAGCCACAACTTCAATCTGGGGTTCTTAATAGACAAAAATGATGTCCTCGGCTTATCGCGATTGCAGTTTGAAGTGAACAGCTTTTATATGCAGGTAAGCGATATGATAAAACTGATGAAACAACACATGGCAGCCGGATATGTAAACGCAGAAAAGGTACATATTAAAGGTATAGAAACCGAAATAAAATTGGACATATCGCCAACGGTCTATGCCTACGGAAATCTAACTTATCAGGATGTGCGTGATGTCTTGAACTATTTACCCGGTACCCAAGCCCCCAATCCGACAAAAGGATTGCGACTACCGAACATTCCCTATTTGTTCGCCAACTTCGGGGCGGAGTATCACAGCAACCGATTATTCAAGAATTGGTATGTCAAGGCTTTCTGGGACGGCAAATTTACTGAGGAGTTCTTCTACTTCTGGGAACTTACCGAATTACAGAAACGACGTATTCCCCGCAGTTTCGTCAATGACATAGGACTATTGTTGACCTACAAAAAGCAAATATTCCATAGCCTTGGAATGCCATAATATAATGAACAAAGAAGTTTGGGACCAATTCCGCCAACCATTGGCAGGACGGACACTTCACCTCAAATTCAGATATGTCTTCTCAAAAGGAATTTTTCTAATTTAACAAATATAAAAAAAGATGAATACAACAATTTTTCAATCGTATAGCTTTTTTTCTGCTATGCTGGTCGGCTTCATAGGGCTGACATCTTGTAACAAAAAAATGATGAACCTACGCCTACTCCTCAAGAGGTGCAGCAACATTTCACCTTTGTGCATTATGTGGACAAAAAGTGCTTATGTAGGGACATTCAGTGATTTGACTCCTCAAGCGACCGACAATAAGAAAGCATTTGAATTCGGGTTCGGTTGCTACCTCTTTGCTAAGGGTAATACAGTGCTTGTACCCGAAGGGAAATTCGGGGATAAGATACATAAGTTTACAAGAGGTGCCCATGGAGAACTGATAGAAGCAGGTACTATGACATTTGAACAGATGGCTCAACCCGGAGAAATTAACTTCGTTGATGAACAGCGGGCATACGTTGCTTTGCACGGACGTGGAAAAAAATTGCGTTAATCAATACTTCAACATTGCAAAAAGGAAGATGAAATTGATCTCTCGTCTTATGCGGTTCAAGATAACAATCCTGATCCCGGCTGTAATGTCATCCGTGATGGAAAGATGTATGTTGCCCTCAATCAGCTCAATTCGCCTCATACCTCCGTACCGGGTACTGGAGCAGAGGTAGCTATCATTGACCTCAAGACGAAAAAGACTGAAGTTATCAAAGATAACCGCACAAGTGTTGTAGGATTGTTCCGCCATTCTGACGCATTCATAGACGAGCGGGGTGACATCTACTTTTACAGTGCGGGTAACAACTTCAATGTTGCCGATAAGGAAGGTTTCCTGCGTATCCGCAAAGGAAGCGACAAATGGGATAGCGATTATCTGTTCAACCTATCGAAGACAACCATAAAAGGAATAGGCAAACAGGGCAGTATATGATTAAGTCTTTCTATGCAGGTAATGGTATTGTGTATAGTTGCGTGAAAGTAACGGATACAGAATTTGGAATACTCAAGAAAGACTTCCAACCTGTGAAAATCGACATTTGGAACAAAACCATCGAAAAACTTGATTTGCCAATGACCGATAGCAATGGCTCTTTTGCTATAACTCGCTACAAGGACTTCATCGTCTTTGGAATGATATGTAACAATGGTACGGGGTATTACACCTACAATACCAAGACAGGCGAATGCTCGCAAAAGCCAATTGTTACTGCCGTAGGAGTTCCTTCAAGTTTAGTCGCATTTGAGTAAACTCTCATTAAAAACATTTCTCATGGAGCTATTGGTTCTTTTTTGAGAGTAATACGGATAAAAACTTGCAATAATTCAAGTTTTTATCCGTGTTTGTTTGTAACTTTGCAAAAAGACATGATAAAATGACCATAGAATTTTGTGCAATTAATAAGCCTGAAGATTGGATGGAGATGGTTGCCGAACAATTTGGCACATCAGTAATAAATGATGGATTTACCATTCCTTCTTATATTGGTAGTGGATTCTTCAAACAATATTATCCTCTGCCATGGCTAACATTGACTTATATCAGTTTCGTAGCATACGAGCCGATAACTATGATACGTCGCTCGGTAGAAAACTCGAAATGGATTCCTGTCATGTTCTATATCAATGAGCATAAACACGAGCAGATAATTGGAACAAGTACAAAAACGGTCGGAGTGGACACGCTCGATGGCATTTTCATGCCTTCAAGTAGCATCCCGACTGAGTGGAGTTTTCCTCCAAAGAAACGATACGAAAATATTACACTGACTTTCAATAAGGATTGGATTGAAAAGATTGATGCAGCACATGAAACCTATATCGGTCGGCTTCTCCAATCGGACAAGGCTTTTTATTTGTTTGAGACCATTACACCTGCAATGCAACAGGTCTTGGATAACATTAAGTCTATAACTGAAATCGACAATCCTTTTTCAACGCTTCATTTGCATGGAAAAACTATGGAATTACTGACAATGTTCCTTGAAAAGCTCGAAAAACGTTCGGAAGTAAAATCTCTTGCCAACCTAAACTTGAATGATGTTGAATCAGTATTCCGTGTTCGTCGCCAGATTCTTCAAAGTCTCAGTAATGTACCGAGTATTCCCGAATTGGCGCGTGAAGCCAATATGAGCAGTTCCAAATTACAAAAGTGCTTCAAGCAGGTTATTGGAAAAGCCATCGCAGAATATGCCCTATCCGAAAAGATGGAATGGGCAAAACGACTGCTTTCCACTCGCCTCTACTCAGTGTCAGAAGTAGGCTATAAAGTTGGATATACTAACCTCAGTCATTTCACAGAGGCTTTCTGCAAATATCACAGGATGAAACCTAAGCAATATCTTGATTCATTATAAGTTTTACATAAATATTACTTGCATTTTGAGGGTTATTTTGCCCTAAACAATCTTTCAAACTTAGCCTGCAAAAACATCAGGCAATGAAAATAACGACATTTAAGTTTCATTTTTTTGCCGGAGTAACAATTTTATCATTGTCTTCTGGTATTTCTGTTTATTATTTAGTCGAACTCTTGTATGCTCTCGACACCTGCAATTGTATCAGTAATGGAGAAATTGGTATGGAGGAATTGGCACACTCTCTGAAATCTTCGGAGTGGAGATAAAGAACTGCTACAACGTATATATGAATATAAAGCATCGCAAAGATGACAGTCGCACTTATTTTTCTTGACGAACTCCGTGAAAAAAATCAATAAGCGGATGGTGGGGAGCGACCTGAAAGGCGGCAAGTTCAAGAAGTAGTAAATCAAAAGGGAGATATTCCGACTCTGTAATATCTCCCTTCATTCATTCTTTGATAAGCACTTCCAACTTTTTGGCTATATCCTCTGAGGTTGGAAGCACTTGTTTCCGTATTTAATGCATTATGAGAAAAATATGCTATAATATTAATATACTCAATTTTTGAACGAAATCGTTGTGAGATTTACAGAGATCATACCTTTGATTCTTATTGGGAATAATCAAATCCATAATTAATAATGTATAGATGAAAGGATTACATTTTTGATTAAATGAGCAAGCTTCGGATCATTCTTAATACGCATAATCTCTGAATCAACTAACGAGAGAATTTCTTCCTTGACCTTGCGATAGTTAGCTTCGATGCTCTCCTTTTTGTTTATTGATACCATCTTCATTTTTTTGAAGTCCACTATCACTGGTATAGGCTGATATGCTTTCATTTCTGCTGATACCTTGGCACTGTCCACCACAATCTCTGCATGAAAAAAATCTTTTTGGTCGATACGTTCATCGAAGTTATCGGATACTGCACCCACAAACATACCCTGAGTAAGGTTACTGATTTTAGAAGCCGGGATAAGGCTGTCCATTTGTGTGGAGATAGACGTAGACTTGTCATTGCGGTTGATGGTCATAGACTGCCGTTGTTGAAGTACTTTACCAAAACGCTCTGAAAGGGTCTTAGCTGTTTCTCCAACAACCTGGCCACTGAACACATTACCAACCGTGTTTTGTATCACCTTGCTCTCCTTGTCTCCATAATCACGGGTAAGTTGTGAGAAGTCCTGAAAGCCCAAACATACGGCAACTTTATTACTTCGCGCAGTAGCTATGAGGTTATCAAGTCCACGAAAGTAGATAGTCGGCAACTCATCGATAATCACCGATGATTTGAGTTGCTTCTTCTTGTTAATGAGTTTCACAATACGACTATTATAGAGTCCAAGAGCAGCTGAGTAGATATTCTGACGGTCGGGGTTGTTACCCACAACAAGGACTTTCGGCTCATTAGGGTTATTGATGTCGAGCGAGAAATCATCACCCGTCATCACCCAATAAAGAGCTGGCGAGATCATACGTGATAGCGGTATCTTGGCACTGGCGATCTGTCCCTGCAACTGGTCCTGTGCTCCACCCTCCCATGCGTCCATAAAAGGAGAAAGGTAGTTGGCAAGTTCATCGTAGGAAGTAAGTATCGGGAATATCTGTGCGTAGGGACGGTTGAGAAATTCGATGGCATGGGGAAAGGTGCAATACTTCCCGTCCTCATAGATTTTTCAGAAACCAGATGATGGCGACCAGCAAGATAATCGGTGACTCCACGAAGAAGTCTCCCTGTTTCTGAATCCACGAGCGGTTAAGGTTGAGCATGATGGTATAGGCACTCTCATAGGCATCCGATATATCCGTCATAAAGGCTGGATTGATGGGATTGCAACGGTGCGACTTGCGTGGGTCGTCGAAGTTTATCACATAGAACTGCGGCTTTACCTTATAGGCATCCAAATGATGGAGCAGGTGATTATAGGCTATCTCTGAAAGGTCAGGGAACTTATAATCATAGATATACATCGCAAAAGCCCTTTTCAATCTGCTGCTTGATGTAATTGTTCACGATAGCATACGACTTACCAGAACCCGGTGTGCCGAGCACCATTGAGGCACGGAACGGATTGACCACGTTAATCCAACCATTGTTCCATTTCTGGAAAAAGCCACACTAATTTGACTCACCCTGGCAAAAGTATTTTAGACCCAGTAAAACGATTTATTATTGACCCACTAAATGCCCTGGTCGGGTGGGTCATTTTATTTCGCTATTATTTGGTAATATTCTTTGCTTTTTATCTTTCTAAGACTCTCTCCAGTTAGTTCTATTTGATATGAGGTATGCACAATTCTATCTAGTACAGCATCTGCCACGGTAGGGTCGCCTATTGCATCATACCAGTTGTCCACAGGAAGTTGAGAAGATATGATAATCGACTTCCTTTCATGCCCTATCTTCTATAATATCAAGTAATATAGGGACGCTCTTTTGCATCTACAGGTACAAGGAAGGCATCATCGAGGATTAACAAGCGACATCGCTCTATCTTCTTTAGCTCTGTTTCTAACGTTCCTTTATTCTTGGCAACCTTAAGTGTCCCCAGCAGCTTTGACATGTTAGCATACATCGTTCTAATACCATTTTTACAAGCATGATAGCCTATAGCTGTAGCGATAAAACTTTTACCAGTTCCTGATGAACCAGTAATAAATATATTGCGTCCTTGCTTGATAAAATCAAGTGAGAGTATTCTCTCCATTTTGTTTTGGCTAAGGTTGCGATTGATATTATAATCTATTTGCTCAGGATAGGCTTTATATCTAAACCCTGCTGATTTTATGAGTCTTTCAATGGCTGCTGCAGAACGATAGTCCCATTCTCGAGATAAGAGCCAAGATAAAAAGGCATCTGGTGTCATCGTATCTGCAATTGTAGTTGTTAGACTTTCTTCAAAGGCAGTTGCCATACCCGTAAGCCTCATTCTATGCATTAAATCAAGAGATAACTGATTCTTATCCATTTCTTTGCACAATAGGTGCTGTCTTATTATTATTTAGTTCCATAGTTGTTTACTTTAATTGTTTGCTATTATTGTTATTATTGGATAATTGCTTTTGAGAAATAATCCTTGCCTCGTATGTTCTTATGAGTTTTTGGTTTTATATTCAGGAGATAGCTCCATATTATCTTCATCCATAGATATATAGGAAGCATCATCACCCTTCTGTAGTATATTCTTTTATCTCATTATAGCCATAGCGTCGTCCTTCCGAGGCACAGTTACAAGCTGCTACTAGACGAGCCATGCCATACTTCTTCTCCAGCGACATGATACCACGGCAAGAGGCGGAAGGCTTTTGGTGGATATTTCATCTGCGTAGCGACTTCCTTGAGATAAAGCAGAAGGATGTTGTCTATTTGCCCTGCCCGTTGATATATTTCCTCCAAATCCTTTTTCAAAGCTACCATGATGACCAGGAAGATTATGTGCATCTTTCTGTGAGTAGGTATAGGGAGTATCATCTCGCTGATGGATGGTAACTAACTTTAACCCATAGTAGATTTGAACATTGTCATTATCGTAAATAAGCTCCATACGTTTGCCGATATACTCTGTTGGAACACTATAACTATGCTTTTCTTAGCATAACGAAGCTGTTAGCCATGACAGTAGCAGACTTTCTAGACTTCATCTGATAGCGAGCGGTAGGAAGAGGACGAAGAAAAATCTTTTTCCATTTCCTCAAATAGTTCTTGACGGGATTCCTTACGCCCACTCAATCTACGGCTGTTAAATGCTTCTAAAGATGTGCGCATAGCAACATTAAGTGATTCTAGATTATGGAAAATTTGCCCTTCAATATCTACATATACCGACCGATACATTAGCTTTACAGCATTCTCAACCAGTGCCTTGTCCTTGGGACGGCGCACCCTAGCTGGATAAACAGCCATGTCATAAAATTCAGCCATAGCAGCGAAGTCGTCGTGATAACAGGCTCATTACGATCACTGCGGATAACGGCTGATTTTTAAGTTGTCAGGCACAACAGCCTTGGGTACACCACCAAAGAAATGAAGAGCATTCTCGCAAGCAACGATAAGGTCTTCCTTCTTTGGGACCACACTGCCTCGCAATAGGTGTAATGACTGCATGGAAGGGTAGCCACAAAAACCTCTACCTTCCGCACCTCACCCGTCTGTTCTTCGACTATTTCTAGTTTATCACCCGCATAATCAATATACATCCGATCGCCAGCAAGGTGCTCTACATGTCCCTACGGCTTGTGTTTGACATCTGTAGGCATGGATTGCGTGTTTGAAAGTAGAATACTGGTAACCATTAGGATGAGTTTTGAGATACCCGTGTGAAGAGATAAGATAGAAACACCCTTCTTGCTAAGCCGTTTCACATAATCAGGAACAAGTGCCTCTAACTCCAACTTACGAGCAGAAGGCGGACGGTTACGAGAATGCCCATCTGAAAAACAAGTCCGCTAGCTTATCATCTGAAAGCGACAGAATTTGCTCCATGGACAAGCTCACTTTCTTGGAATTTACGGACATACTTTGCGGAGGGTGTTACGAGATATATGGAAAGTACTAGAAATACTTCTTTATTCCCATACCCAGATGCGTAACAGCGCAATAAATTCTTTAATTTTTGTCATATAAATAATAGTTTTATGTTTTTAATGCCGGCCAGGGCAGTAACACTAAAACTACAAAATGACCCTAAAAACTAGCGTTTCAAAGGGTCATTCTTATTTTGAGCGAGGTGGGTCTCATTATTTTTAACCTTACTGGGTCTAAAATACTGCCGTGGGTCAAATTATGGCTTTTCCAGTACACCTTTTCTTTTGTAAAAACTCTCCAAGTCTTTGATAAAGGGCTATCAGCTTTGCAGGAATATCGTCCACATGGTAGCGATGTCTGAGAAATTTGCCAGATACTTACGGAAGAGCAGCAGACATTTCAGTCTTCTTTCCTGCGGTCTACTTACCCGATCACGGAAGCGGTTGATATGCTCGTCCGTATGATGAAGCGGTCCTGCGATCGCTATTCAACCCGAGCAAGTTCTTTACCTGCTCTGCCGTAACAGTGTTGTTCAACTTGCCCAAAAGCGATTCGTAAACTTGATGGACGCTTACTTGCAGTCGGTCCAAGTTCGTTGTTTACTGATACGGCCTGCACTCCTGCCTACCAGTCTTTGTTTTGACTGTCCCATAGATTGGGTGTCTGTGGGGCACATTTGCAACTGAACTGAACCATTGAGCGACCAATGCTGATGCGTCCATAACGGGACTTTTCCCGTTTTTAATGCGTACCTCTCTTGGTGAAAAGCAACATTTTTCTTTTCCATTGTTTTTGCTTGCAAAGTACGAAGAAGGGCTTTGGGTGATGCAAAACGTGATAATGAAAGAAAACACCGTTTTAGTTACCACTTTTAGCTGTTGTTCTTTTCCTTTCATCGTTTCTCAGACGATTTGTGTTAACTGAACTCTTGCTTTTCACTCCTTTCTTAGCCTTCTATTTCCTTTGGTACAACTATTGAGTAAGCAGACAATCTATCCTCTATTTCAATCAGATACGCATTCTTCTCCCTTTTCTTGCTTTAACTCTATACTTCCGCATAGAGACAGGCAGAGTTCCTTTTGCCTTAATAAGGTTCTGAAACGTTCCTTCTGGAATAATCTCATCTCGTGATGGAAAAACTCATAGTCGGTGCAGACTTTCTTGGCAAAGACCGCTGCCCATATGCGTCAAAATCCGCTGATGCCCTGCTTCTCCAAGGCTTGCAGGGCGCAAGCATTTGAAGAGCAACAGATATAGTTCGTTGCAGGACTATTACTGATAGTTGTTCCCGAAAAGAAAGGTTGTCGCCCTGAGTCCCCGCCCGACCGCTCCTCCTGTGCGTGCGACGGCAAAGAGCATATTGAGCGCACGCTGCGAGCCGTCAGATTGCCCGGCCGACAATCTATCGTGGCGAGTATTGAACATCAGGTTCTTGAATTGAGTGGCTCATCGTCCACAAAAGGTGGTCACATGCCCATCATCTTGGAAAGTCCACGGCATCGTCCCTTGCGCTCGGCTATGCTGTCTTGAAGCCCTGCGTACCCTGGCTTCCAAGGTCTGCTTACAGCTCTCTCTAGCTTTTGAGCATGGCACGGGAGAAATGTCCGCTCAACGAATACGGAGTACTTCTTCAAGCTCTCTCTACCGAGTCTTTTCCTTTCTGTAGATTGATAGCCTCCCAGTATCTCCACGCCTGCGGCATTGCTACCGACCACGTGCTCAGCGCGTAGGATACTGCAATCCCACTCGTTGTTCTTGATGTCGCTGAAGAGGCTTGGCGGTTCTGCTTGCTACCAGTCGTTCTTTGCCCGGACAGAGTACTTGGCATTGGGACAAGCCTGCGGAAAACGTGTCGGCAATGTCGAAATACATTTGCCTTCAGTCCGATAAATCATCGGTTTGTTGGCTACCCCAACCGCTTCATCCGTCGTAGGCTGCTGCACATGACAGCGTCTTTGCTGCGCCTCCACCTCGTGGTCGCAGAGATACCGCGCATTGGTTTTGAGCATCCATACGGGCATCTTTCTGCTCTTTCGTAAAGGTCTGGATATGCTCTAGTCTTTTAAGGTCATGGTCGGAACGACTGCGCGTACCGTCAAAAGTTTGGCCGTACAAAAGCAGTTGAAAAGGCGCTGTAACGGTCGGATGACCGTTGCTTGAACGCCGTCGCCTGTCCGAGCCAGTCCTCACGAAGCGTCTGATTTCCTCAATCTTGGCGTTTGCCATCTGTATGGCATGACCGTCACGCACCCTTTTAATCGTCTTTTCATTACCTCCGCATCAAGTATGGTCTTGCTTTTATTAACGTCGGGAATGGTATCAGTAGTGCGTGTCAGCAGGTGATGCCGTCATCACGGCGAGGGCTCTCCTGCACGGCATACTTTGTGCCAGATATTAACCATTCTTCGGTCGCAGACAAGGAATACCGTCCAGGCTGAATGGTAGGATACCGCGATGTCCGTCCTCGATGAACTCCGAGGCGAACTTGCCATAGACTTTCGCGTAGGTATCCACCGTTCACCGAGATTGCCAGTCCAAAGTCGGCAAAGGACTGACGTAGGCGTGGCGGCACGCGGGAGCCGGTCAGACTCTGTTTCCTTCTTCATGCTCCGGATGCTCCAAGGCCACGACTCGATACGCTCGCCTTTTCAATCGTTACCTGAAATGAACTTGTCGGCTACCTCGTAGCTGTTCTCTTCAAGTTAAAGAGATGCGGCCCTCAAGACGGAAAGCATATCCGCTCTCTTCCATATCCGGAAGCAAAGAACTCATGTATGGTCAAAGTTCCACCGTGCGTATTTTGTTGGTGATGCCCAATGCCTCCGTGGTCGGCAGCGGTCAGCTCCGTGGTAGAAAATGCCGGAGGTTGAAGATGTCCGCCTTGACGTACTTGCCGTTCTCGGACGTTCCAAAACAACATCTCCACTCCGGTGGCATCCATCTTAATAATATCGGTGTTTGCCTTCTGGTTAGCATCCCAACGACCCACATAGCTGTCATAAAGCCGATTGAGTTTCTCACGCCTTCCTTGTCCTCCGCTTGGTTGTTCGCCTCATAATCATAGAGTCGGTGATAACTCTAATCTCAATATGCTTTCAGCCGTGAGAGCTGGGCAAGGGCAAGTCCACCGGGTTGAAGGTGGGATGCCGTTTCAAGTCAGAGAAAACCGACCTGTCTCTGCACGACAATAGAGCCGTCCCTTAGAGTGAGAGTCCGGCGAGAGAGAAAAGGACGCGGTGAAGCGTCAAACTCTTTCTTGACTTCTGCTATGGGCTGTGTCACGAGCCTCGGCTCTCCATAAAGTCAGAGCGAGGGCTCTCTGATGGAGCTGATGCAGTTTCTTGTTCTGCAGAGATGGTGGTGTACTTCTTGTCGGTTTAGGTTGCCTGCTCGCAGAAAGCGGTTATCGCTAACTTCTTTGTTGACAGCCTCTTTGATTCATTATTTACACGGGCTACATCTTGTGTCCAAACTATACTCCTGGGGCAAACAAGAGTTGCTCCGTTGTTTCTGTTTCGATGGTGCTGTCCATAATCGGATGATGGTCTTCATCAAAGAATACCGTCTGTCCGTTCATTTCACGTGGGGCTTCCACGTCCGTGCAATTCTCAGGCTTCTGCTCATATTGTCTTTGAAGGGTGATTACGGGGCCCTTCAGGAGCAGGTTCGTTCAAGCTCTATTGTTGGGCCTGTGCAGGTTGTGCTTTTTTTGTCTCTGCTCGTCTCTTGCTTCATCTCCACTATTATTACCTTCTTCGATATTCTCTTGGGGTTGAGTACCTTCCTGCACGGATCTCTGAACTTCCTGACGGCTTTCATCCTTGCCTTCCTCAATGATAGTTTCTTTGGTGTATTGTTCTCGACAATCTCTTCCAGTTCCGCACTCTCGTGCAACTTTGTGGGCTTGAAAGTATAAGTCCCGCTCTCCAATCACCCAAAGCCTTTGACCTTTACTTCCTCCATTTCTTTAGCGACATATACCCAAGTTCAGCCGTAGCCCATCGTTACGGCACCAAAACTCGATACGTTCTTTGGCCGTATTCAGCATATAGCTGGTATAGGCTCCCATAGGAAAGAAATAGCGAGCGCTGCCGATGCGGTCGCCAATGAGCCTGTTTTTCCGTTGCATAGAGCTTGGGAAGTTGCTTCTTGGTGCTGCTCGGGCATCAAATTGTAGGCATTTTCTTCTTCTTTTCATATCTTCCTTGTCCCTTTCTTTTCCTCCTTATCCTTGATTTCCTGTTCTTGGAGGTATTCCCTTTCCGTGTTTTCTTGTACCTTTTTGCAACCATCTTGTCCACGATAGCGCCTGCCGTCTCCTCCTCGAGTCGTGGCAGGGCGTCGGTTTCCTTAGAGTTTTACGAGTCGAGAGACGCCGCTCTACTCCAAAGGAGAGGCGCAGTACGCGAGGCTGTCAGCCAAGATATCCTCGATACCGCCGTCAAACGCCGTATTCCCAAGCAGGCTTACCGTCAGGGTCCGCACCCATTGTGTCTGTCTGGTGGCAATCGTACGGTGGGAAATATCCTTCCATTCGCCCTCGAAGAGGGAGCGCGCGATTGAACGCAGATGAAGCGTCTCGTACTTTGGGGACAGAGGCGGCTTCAGGCCAAACTGCTGTTCGATGCCTCATCACCAACTTTCTTTACTCGGACTGCTTTTGCAGGACAATTGCAGTGTCGCTACCTACAGTCCGTGCCCGCATTCTCGGAGACATGCAGAAGATGGCGGATGGCGGAGATAAAGCGGCTGTACCTTGCAGCGGAGGTAACGACGGATGGCTTTGGTTTCTTGGGGCGTGTCAGCACGCAGCGGTAACGAAATGCAAGAAGTCCGCCCTCTTTCGATAGTGTCCAGCCCTTTCACAAAGAAATGGTGTGAACGTTCGGGTGCGATTCCCGTTGCGTATGTTCTCTCCTTGCGCATAGTAATCCACGGTCTTGGCAGACCATGGCAAAGTCGCCAAAGGGGAGGTTGCTGGTTATAAGGTCGTATTTATCCTTTCCTCCACTCTCCAACGAGCTTTCAAAGGGTTCTCGCCAGAACAAAAGATATTATCCCTTGCCGTGAGCGATGGAGGAGCTTAGCGTGATGCGCGCCGTCAGCAGGTCTTTCTCCATCGCGATCGACCATACGCACTTTTGGCAAAGGTTTCGGTAGAGGCTCCCATACCTGCGGTGAAGGGTCCAAGCATCGTCTTACTTGCAGTCGTGGCACTTAGGGCATCGGCAATGGCGGAGCGATGACGCACATTGTCGGTATGAGAAGGAGGTCAGCACGCTTGCCCTTGATGCTCTCCCACAGCGTTTGGCGGTGTTGGCATCGACGGCATCACGGTAAATCATCTGTTTGAGCCTTTGGGTTAGGCGGAACAGGTTTTGCTCGATGCGCTCAATAGCGGAGGTCATCGGGATTATCACAACAGTTCAAGACGCATTTCAGCCACCGAAACCGATAACCTCTGAGCAAGACTTTCTCGCTTCGGTGGCTTCACGGCGTTCTTTCTCTAATCGGAGGATTACACGGATGCTTCATGTGCCCTCAAGACAGCTTTCTTGTTAACTGACATAGTTTTTCTGTTTAGGATGGAGAGAAAATTAGTCGGGAATATTTTTCTACCTCCCAACTAATTTATTTTAGCTCCGAGTCTCTGATAACTATCCCCTCGTGCTTTTCCTTTCTTGCCTTCAAACTCAAAGGGGTGGTCTTACCCAGCACAAGACGTGCGTTGAACTTTTGCTAGCCCTCGTCAAGCCTTTGAGAATGGGCGTTCGCCCGGTGGTTATCAAATCACGGATATTGTCTTCGAAGGAACGTGCCGCAGACTTCTGGAAGCGTGGAAGCCACAGCTTCATGACTGCATTTGGCAGCATAGATGCCGACACTCTCATTGCCGCATTTGGGGCAGCGGTAGGTGGGATAGGACTTTTGTACCTGTGGAGCAGGGCAGAAGTTCCTCGCAAATAGTCTCCACATAGGGTTAATGCCTTGCGCGAACTTCTCGGGCGGAATCTGTCTCTTCAATGGCTACAAGGGTCAGTTCCACAGCCTGTCATCTCTGCATTAACCAGTTTGTCCTTGACAATCCATAGACTGCAAGCCTTTCTCTGTCGGGACTACTTTTCTTTCTTTCGGATATAGTCTCGCAGGATAAGTGTTCGATGATATTGGCTCGGGTGGCAGGTGTTCCGATACCACATTCTGCCATCGCTTTCTTGCTTTCTGCATCTGAAACCTCCTTACCATTTTCCGCCAGCGGAAAGCAAAGTGGCTTCTGTATAGAGCGGTTTGGGCTTGGTCTTGTGCTCGGTAATCTCTGAAGAAAGCAGTGGTAATACCTCTTTTCTGTTAAATTGGGCAATACGGACAAGGTTTGTTCTTCATCTTCCTGGCTTTTTCTACGTGCATCTCAGTACCTTGCTGCACGGCTCCAACCAAGAGATACTTCGACACGCCTTCCAAATGAAGGTGTTTGTACCGTCGGTCAGTTCACCTGCATCCTTTCCTCTGAGTCGGGAGAAAACTTCGATGAATCGAAGGACTACTTTTGGTAGATGGTTGCTTCATCTGCCGATAGTCCGATGGATTTCACCCGTAGAATGATAGCGTGTGGTCGGTACCTTGTCGTTGTCAGTGGCGGTTAAGTGGAAGAAGATCCTTGTCCTCCCGAGCAAGGCGGGTACTTCCTCGAAAACGTCATCACTGATGTATCGACTGCCGGTGCGGGATAGAGTCGTGATTTTCTTCTCATAGAGGCTCTGAGGGGTTGAGAGGGTTTTATCTGCTGAAAAGCCGTGCTTCCGGTTGGCTTCCTTTTGTAGGGAGGTGAGGTCGTATAAGAGGGGTGGCAACGTATGTCCCACCTTTCTTGCGACCGAAGTCTGTCAGCTCCTGTTCTGGCATGAGCGAGAGCGGACTGTGCATCGGCTTCATTCTCGAATGCACTGCTGCTCACGGCTTTCAGCGATATGCCCTCTTTCTCTGTTGCGATGGAGTTTCCAATAAGGAACGGAAAAAATTACGATTTTCTATGTACCGACGGCAGACCATAGCGAGTGTCGGAGTCTGTACCCTCCCAAGAGTAACCGCCTTTGCGAGCAATGGACAGGGCACGGCTGGCATTG